>Ga0126338_10002226_pt1 | contig 13226 bp, 8 predicted proteins | sample OrbCmetagenome_2_FD_92529 | JGI IMG/M metagenome (GOLD analysis project Ga0126338, IMG submission 92529) | Coral microbial communities from Petempiche,Puerto Morelos, Mexico - Orbicella C C metagenome | ecosystem: Host-associated > Invertebrates > Cnidaria > Coral | place: Petempiche,Puerto... | reverse complement strand
CTGTCACATCAGGAGTTAACCCTCTAAGAAGGAGCGTGACACGAAACAACCAATCAAGAGATGAGATTCTTCGCAATTATGATTGATTCTTCTGGCTCCTTGGAAATCGGTGTAGTTTTGCCACGGGAAGGCTCTTATGACGGTGATTATGTTACGGCAAAAAATAAACAAATAGATAAATAATACAACGATATTGATGATGTGTTCATAACAGTTACTTTATGCTTTTATTTTTTTACGACTCATCCTAGTTTTAAAGATGTTTACTCGTATTCTATGAACAAGAACAATGCCAAAGAAAACTCCTAACAAGTATATCAGGTGACAAATCCATGTACTGAGTATTAATCTATCGTATAGTTGATTTCTTTTGAGCAAAATATAAACGTATAAACAAATGTCATATTCGCAGACTGATAACATGTTGTGGATATGATCACGGCATGTTCCCTGCATCCTGGGCAAGACTGTCTTATCATTTTTACCACACTTTACAGCAACGCTCTAAGAAGTGTATCGATCGATCATCCTGATCCATCTCCTTCCATTTGTCTTGAGAGAGTTCTAAAATAGCCATGCCATAGACTGTCCCATGAGTCTGCGATTTATTTCTTGAAGTGCTCGAGAAAATCGCGCGGCTTCATCTTCAGGGGACTGAAAAAGAGCACTGTAACTGTCTTGTGTAAGCCTTAGATTTCCTTTCTTTCTTTTTCCTTTGGTTCTCCTAGGTGTCCTGGAAGAGGGCAGGGTTGGACGGCTCTTTTTAGGCTTTACAACGATCTGAGACAAAAAGAAATGACAAACGGTTTGATGTCATCTAACGTGGGTATAGGAAAGTTTTCCGGGTAGAAATAAAGGTTTGGCCTTTTTACTAGCCTGTGAACAGGTTCTCTAGTCGAAGACGGGGCGAAGAGAAAGCGGAAAGAAAGAAGAAGAGAGAGGAGCGGAGAGCCGTTCAGCCGTGTTGTAAATAACCTGTCCTCATAAAGTAAAAGAAGCGTAAAGTGCATTAATTGGGACGACTGTACAGGAGAATTCTACGGACGTTACGGCTCGACTGGTTCTTATCTTCTACTTATCCTAGCCAATATAGTCATATAAACGGGAGGGAAAAAGAAACGTTCCGGCGTCACGTTCATATATCTGACAAGCTGTTTGCATTTGTAAACATTTGCAGCGGTCATAACATATACCCGGAAGCGTTTGGCGTGACATGTACTGTCACACCACATTACCTGCTTCTCGCTGTCACCATCAGTTGAGTCCGAGTCACTACTAGGTCTATTAGCTTTGTTCTCTTCAGTGAGTTTCGATCGTTTGGCTTCCAGTCTCGTGTAAAGACTTGCACGATATTCTAGAGAAAATGGAGGCGTTATGGAAAAGATCATTTCACAAAACAAGGACCCGAAAGAAAAGTGAAAGCCTAGTATTTCGTATCAGCTAATTTATCCGTGAGTGATGACTTTCTCTGTCAATCACAACTTTCCGAGTTACCTTGTGCCTCTGTTTCAAAACGAGTCTTTGTGCAAAACCTGTCATATGAAGACGAGTTTGATTGATGTAGGCGGACAGAAACAACAGGAAAAAGGCAACTCAGAAATGGCCTATTGGTTAATCTTAGTCCAGGAATCTACTAGCCAATCAAATCATTTGTCTCCGGGGCCAACTTTTCCTTGTCCCAAGGCCCCCCGGCTAAGAGGGACAAGCGGCTCTACGGACTGGTTGTCAAGAGTGTGTACAGTTGTCTCACACCGCGCGCCAACTAAAGGCAAGTGTTTCAGCCGCCGCTGCACGTTCTGAGCGCATCATGCACTACACAGCAAGGTTCAGCTTGTCATACACACATGATAACTAGGGGTTTTCATCTCCTTTTGTCCTTAAGAAATGCCTCAGAAGCAAAGCAACAGCAACGGGTCGCTGCAGAGAAAGAAGAAACAAAACGTCCAGACCAGGGCACAAAGTACAAAGACAAAATTATTTCTGGTGAACTTTTTCTTGGATATAAAGAGTTCATTGCAGATTCTACCACAGTTTGCACAGGGCACGCAGTATCTACCTGTACCTGGCTTATTTTATAACTGTTGCTTACATAACACTACCTGAAAATCTCTTGCCTCCAATCTGACGAATATCTTCAAACACGTGGCCACAGGTGCAAATCTGCAAAGTTCCTAAAACCTAACAGTAAACAGAAAAATAAACATGTCTTAAATCATCTCTCGTATTTGAGCTTTAAGCTGTAGTTACAGATCAGTTTGAGAGAAACACTACCCTAAACATGTATATTCCGAATCTGAACGACAACTAACTACCGAACTGTTTTGAATAACGATAGACCTTTGAAGAAACCTGCAATTTCTGAAGACATCATAATAGTTTCTCGCTTACAAGAAACACTGAGATTTTTCTTTTGCTCCGTCGCAAAAACAAGGCCGGACTGGTGATATGTAACCGAATGAGAATACTGAAATTCATTTCAAAGTCGCGCAGCCTTACACATCACTGTTACAAAGAGTATCGATGAGTCATCGGTATTAAAGTCGTTCAGCGTGTTGGGACGACAATGACTTACTAAAGGCGTTTGAGCTGTTGAAGTCTATTACTCCTAAGTATTAGGTAACTAAGGTTTCAAAATCGGTGTAATTATTCAAGCTCTCGCACAAAAGCACGACAGTGTCTAGATGATGTTCACGTAACAATGGCTGTTTTAAAACAATCACGGGGCGAAAACATCCCAAATAGAAGTCTAGATTGCATGGAAAATACGACTGATACTTCTTTGACTCTCAGATCAGCCAGTCTTCCAAACCCTCGACCTTCGAAATCACCGTCCCAATTTCAACTGTGACTCGGATACGAAGAACACAAGCACACTCGTGACTATTACGTATATCAATGCAGAGATTTAAACTCCAAAGCGACTTGGAGAACACAAATGTATATTCAGCGCTTTTTAAACTCATTCTCCCTGAGAACTCACCGTGGTGTTACAAGCAAGGCACTGTCTAAGAACCATACTGGTAGCTTATGTAGTTTTAACGCCGGCTGGTGTGTTGCTGTGCCTGGTGCAGAAGTTAAAGGAAGGATGTTGTTCATGCAACCTTATTTGAAGCACTTGTATTGGAGTGGTATGTCACGTGCACATCACACAACGTGTTAGTCACGTTCAGTTCAGCTGATTGGTTGGGACAATTTTACAATTTCAACCGCAATTATTTTAGTTTTTCTCTAATAAATATAGGTAGGAATATGTCTGATTTATCATATACAGTACAGGGTCTTCCTTCCTAAAGAAGATTTGAGCTTTTCCCTATATATATATCATCACTAAGGTAGTAATACATTTGAAAACTTCACGTGCTTTAGCGAAACTCACTCACGGATTAAGTTTTTAAATTTTCAGTGTTCGCAACAATTCCTAGCAGAACCTTTCCGAGCTTTCCGATATTTTATTACGTCAGTGTGGCCACTAAAAGCAAACTTCTTATGTTAACCCGTTCCCCTTGGTGAAATTCCATAAAATTATGTCAGAACGGTTATAATTATTTTTCTTTACTTCAGGCTCGTTTCTCAGCAAATCTATTTCGCCAGTTCTTAAACAGAGAGGAAAAAACACAAAGTAAAAAAGGAGAAAGTACCTGTTAACCTTCCCCCCTGGTGGACCCCCATCCACCCTACTTGTTTAGTGAATCATCTGGCCTGAATCACAATATTAAGGTCACATCATAACACCATTTTATTATTGCTCAAATTGAAAAGTTATAGTGATCTGGGAGTAAAAAACTGCTTTTAAAGTCGGACACTGGCGCATGCCACGTCATGAATGGTCTTCATCCGAGGCAGCCACCTAAAAGCCCCCATCCTTTTTTTATCAAAGAAAATTAGCTAAAATTGCTGATATCAATTCGGTTCGAAAGACCAGAGATATTAAGAAATTGTGATGATGACCTTCGAAAATTAATAATCAGTGATGCCAAAACCAGGTGAATAAAATAAGAACACAGTGAAACAAGTTTTGTTCAATACTATGTCAATTGTTAAGCGAGTTTTCCACGTGATAAAGGGAAAATTCCTTTTAAGGGTGATTTTGAAATGGTTCATGTTTCCCCACCCCAGGCAACATGATTGAGTATTGATTCCGAGTGTCGCGACCGCGCACAAATTTGGCAAGATCTCAGTGTCACACAGTAATGCTAATTTTAAATGTGACGTCACGGACCGTTTCGTTTATGCACATTCATTATTAAAAGACTTTCAAAACAAACTGCAGCACTGGCGCAGTATCCGTCGTTAAGGAAGTGTAAAAGATCGTACAGGCAATAAAACCAACTGAAAAATGGTCCTTCAACAGCGCTTGGCCTGCAATCATTTGGTGAGTTAACGTTTGGATTGTTTACAATAGATTTCGTCCTTTATACACGAATTTTACCCATGGTCACACAGTATCCCGAGGTGTTCTGTTCATAAAGCCACTAGATTTTACTTTGCATGAGTCACATAAACATTGCATCATTTCCATGAAAAGAAACTAATAGAAAGGCTTGATTTGATCATTACGTTTACCGTAGCGAGTACCAATGCAGCTATTATTTGTGATGCGGATTTTCTGTACTATATATCATTATATGTGCGAATTTCGAATCACATTTCATGGTCTATTTCTTTTAGAAGCAGATTCGATCAGTTTTCCATGAAGAAGGAAGAACAAATATAATAGAATCGTGATTATAGCCCTGCTGAATCAGCTTGTTTTTTTTTTGAAAAATTACGAGCTCAGCAATATATGTTTTAAGCAAACCTACAGCCGAAAAGCGGCAATGATTGCATAACAATGCAAGATCATGTTGACTTTTTGCGTGAAATTCTCCGAGTTTCCTATCCAGGCGCAAGGTCCAAGTCGATCGATCTGAATCATTAACGAGGCGATTTGTAGTTGCCCCGTCACATATGGTGACGGTACATGTGTTTTGGCTGTCAAGTAGGGTCACAAGTGGAAAGATCTATACCATGTCACGATAAACGTTAGCTCAGTTGAGATGAACAAAACTACCTTAGATTTAAACTAACAATAAATTCCACAGGTAACAAATCACCAAAGAGGGGTGAATAAATCAAATAAAAACAAGGCTAAATTGAGACGGCTCAAAAACGACCAACCGTCTTAATTTCGTGAGGTTTTTTTTGGGGGGGGGGGGAGGGGGGGGTTGGCGCCCTCCGTTAGATTCCAATTCATACAGCGTTATTTTTCTGTAGATGACTGAATTGTCACGAGCATGTGTTTGTGGTCACGTGTTTGAAGAAGCAAGCCGTTTCATTAGTGGCAAAAGATTTTCAGGTAAACATGTTTGGCTGATCTGATGGCATCTCGCGTAATGCATTTCAAAATCATATTGTTGGAGAATGGCATGATCTCTTCAGTGATCATTTTATTTCCATGAGTCACTCTATTTGTCTGAACTTTGCTTATTGATTTTATACTTAAAACAGAATACCGCGCCAAACTGTATTCTCGTCTGGAAACTAAGAAAATGAAGAGAAAAGCTGTAGAAAACGGACCAAAGGGGAGTAACTGCATTCCTTCGCATTCAGTCAGCAATCCAATGGTATTGAGCAGCTGAACTTTATGTTTAAAGTTTGTTGTTTGTTGACTTTGTTAACGCGCAGTTTCTAATGGTTGGAACGCCCAACTTGGTGACTGCATGGTCGCCAGACGCCGGTTGGAGTGTCTTGTCATCAGTGTTCGCGTCCTTCTTATTTAGTCAGCCGCTGTCAGAATGTAGAGGGAGAACTACTGGGTACAACCTGAGCTCCCGGACTGATCGTTATTCTGCGCAGTTACGTACCAGACGAAGAGACTGCCATAGTCTCTTGGCTAGACTGAGTGTAGTTGGCAAATTGTTGCAGGAAACCTGGCGGTGAACGCTCTGACACGAGAAACACTACAACCATAAAATGTACAGGTTGCCTCCCAGTCGAGAACAATATAGAGACAGGCGTGACAACAAGCATCTGATACTCCCAATCCCCACCCCGGGTCCCCACCCTTTCCTGTTTGTATATTTTGCCTGAGTGATAGATGAGACATGATCATTTCTAGTAGTTATGCCGTTTGATGTGTTGTGTGCTTGCAATTAAGGCCAGCATGAAGAAAACTAAGCTGCATGGTAAAACAAAAGCTCTTTAAAATTAAACAAAAAATCCGCTGATAAAAGTCGAAATTTCAACTTAATGCGTTTCTGTTGTTTCTCCCAGAACCTGACCGCGACACGCAGACGATCAGCACGGCGAAAGAATTCAGACAAAAGCAAAAGAAGAAAACGATATCCTCGGATGCAGATGAATCGCTCCACGAGGCTGAAACAGCAACCAAATATGGGGAAAATTGTATCAGCACAGCTCTTGAGTAGATTGCCAAATGCTCTCAGAGAAATAAACCGAAGGATGTTCGTTCAGAATATTATGTGGCTGGAGTTACAGACGGAGTGAAGAAAAAGAAGTTTGAGGGCAAATCTCAGAATAAACCCTTAAGAATAGCTGGAAACGCGGTTTTTTCAGCGGCTTGTAATATGCAACGGAAATATTCATGAGAACGGCCGTCGCCAGACAGAGAACAGGAAACAGCCGAGATTGTGCTGAGCAGAAGCAGTAAACGATCGAAATATCCAGTTAACCCCGATTGGTGTATACTTACATACTGCATGTCGTGAAATGACAATAATTCAAGTGTGATGATATTTGAGAGATTTGATTTACGTCAAGAAGAGAAAAGAATGTATATTTTGTCTCCTTATTAAGATAAAACAAGGGTTTGGAACAAAGAGGATTTGTTTTCAAAAGCTATCGTTTTACGATAAAGTGCCGTTTTACACAGTATAGAACTGGTTCGAAAAACAGGATTAGCCGTTCAATGTATGCTTTTAAAACAATTTAACCGTTAATTACCAATCGGGAAAATAGGTACCATCTGAACTCCTCTTGCTACCATCTGTATCACAATAAGGCTGAGAGAACACGTCCATAATCATGAGTAAAAAGAGTTAGAAAGGATGGAAATAAACTGAGTAAGCGAATCTAACTTGTTATCGGAACTTTTTATAACATAGCGCGCGCGCTGGTCCTATCTGGTAAAAATTTCCATTTACGCACGGCCGTGCGTAAATAACATAACGTGTGCAGTTTCATTTTAGCTGCAAGATTTCCGTCGAGTTTAGTTGCGAGCTCTTTTTGTAAAGTGTCGGCAATGTGGGCTGAACAATCCAAACCCTGACGGTTTCGAGCCTTCAACTTTTGACTTTTGTTAAGATCTTTTGAGTATTTTGACTTTTGCCTTCATTTTCATTGGGTATCATTTGTTTGCCTCCGCAAGCGAATCTTTCATTGCCAAGTTTAGAAACCAGACTCAGTTGACTGTGGCGTGTTTTTAACCAGGCAATGGGATCCTTTGTTTTCCTTCATCGTGCATTGTGAGAACTTTGTAGTCAATCACAAATAAAACATGTTTTAGTGCCCAAGTTGTGGTCGCTATGTTATAAAAGAATTGGTTCATGTTTTTAGCTGTGCATATTTCGTGTTATGAATGCACTTGGGAAGTTTGGAGAGCACTCAAGAAGCAAGAGTTGCTCTCGGCTGCACCTCGAGCAACTTTTACGCTTCTCTCGTGCTCTCCAAACTTCCCGCGTGCATCCATAACTCGATATACGAATGCTAAGTAGTGTCCTACGCACATCCGGGATACTTCCTTCCTCTGCTCAACAATTGGCGATGATATCAGTAATCATCCCAGATGCCTGTTACGTCACAATCATGTGATAACGGACGAGATTGCGATAAAAAGCTGATCAATGCTTGGGTCAGCAAGAAATATCATGCATTGTAGCATAACTATTTCACTGAGGGATTGTCATTTTGATGTCCAACCATGGTCTTTGAACAATGCATAGCGTGTAATGTGTTGGTAAGTTCTTATGAATTGAGTGTTCTTAAGGTGAAATGAAGTCTCCCTAACGCCATTTTAATGACCAATTAATGAATTATTGGTCATGATTCATGAGAATGTCTTGAAAGGAAATTTTTGTTTGCTTGATCGATTCTGCCTGAAAGATTTGCTTATTGAGTGAATCATATAACTCAGTGTCGTGTACAAAGAAAAAAGGCCCCTCAATCAGACTGTAATATGATATTCTAAACTACTCTTCTTCTACATCTGGGTACACTGACGTACTCTCGCGGTCTACCATGTTTGTCTTCAAGCTTATATTTGCAACACGCTGATATTTTTAGTGTATCCATCACAAAGGCGCAAGCATTCTTAGTTTCTCGTCACGATCTGTTGAACACTTCATAACACACGCCTTGTCACGCCTCCTTTTGTGTGCTGATAAACTTCAGGATGGATTAAATTCCAAGTAAACGAGAAGGTTCATTCTGCGGTTATAGTAAACACTTTAAGGGATAACCGCAAGTTAACGAACAAAATGAAAAGAAAAAGAAGTGCCAAATAACGCAACAATAGGCGGCGTCATGCTATACCATTTGGTCCCGGATTTAGTGTTGTCGAGCTGGAAGAAGAATGTCAAGGGCTAAATGACCGGAAACAAATGGGATTTTTGTCTTTTAAAAATAGATCGGAAATCTGAAATTTTGAATTTTTCTAAAAGCTGTTACTTAATAGTTTATTCCTTTGGAGTAGCTGGAGGTGACTTTACGACTGTTAGTTTCAGAGAAATTCAAGAATAGGGATATCTCTTCCCGTGTCCTTGGTCCTTAACGAAATTGCGAGAGAAGAATACCCCTGAAATGTCCAAGTTTGGGTTACACCATGAAACTTTGTCAACTACTTATCATTTGAAAAATCACTAAACAAAATAAACTCAATTGTCCTTTTAGGAAAAAAGGATCTAATGTAAATCATATTAAAACCAATGCTTTGTGCTATAAAGCTAGTTTTTTTTATAGTGTACCACGTTTGTCGTTTTTGAGATGCCTAAATTTGTTTTACGATTTAGAAATTTTGGTTTTGAACAAACAAACTAACTCGTGATTTTCTTAGTAAGAATGGAAACAGATTTGCTTCGTGTTTTAACAACAAAGAGTAAAATGCTAACAATAAGGATCACCGGAGAAACAAGTCAACGCTTCAAAAGTTTGTTTTATTTGCAAAATTTCTTTGACAATGGCACCTGTGAAGCCGACAACTCTAGGCTACAAAAATAACTGGCTTTCGTATTTGTATTGGTTCCAGCCTGTATTAAAAATAAGGTAATTTAAGCGATTAGAAATTCAGGAGGCAAGAAAGTTAAGCTATTCACCACCCAAAAACCGGTGCTGAAGTTCGCTGAAATCAGTTTTGCCCAGGAAGGAGTTGCTTGTACTCCTAGCCAAGGTGAAGTGTTAAATCTTCTCTGATCCCTCTTCTACGAATAAAAACTAAACGAAATTATCAATATCGAAAGTGCTAGAGGCCTTCCACGGACAAAAGCGGCCAAACCCATCGATTGAGAAGGGTTTGGAGTATGCCTTTTGTCGAACAGCTAACAAACACCTCCACACCTGTCTCATTTCAAATCTATTCAAGTTAAGCAGTGACGTCATTCAGCACAGAGGTAAACTGGCTTGTGGCATATTATTAATGCGTGTGAAGTGAATCAGTGAGTCGCTGAAGCCAAGGAATACTCTCCTAAAGGTTCACTTGCCTACAAACAATGGTCGTTCAACAGTGTTTGGCCTGTAATTCAGTGGTAAGACAAATTCAAATTGCTGTTCAGAGCTTATTTTGTTCAAAACCGCTTTCCGCAGCTGTAGACTAAATATTCAAATTCGACGTAGTTTGCTAATTTTCATATTGTCTTCCAACGTGACAAATCTCTTCTCTTTCGCACAGCGTCATCACTAAGTTCTTGTGAAAATCTTCTTTACAGTTTCTCTAAGAGGTTTTCTTTACCAGAAGAAGTTTATCTCAGACAGTTTTGGACACAAACATTTCAATCGTCCTCATCTAGTTACGAGAAGCGTAGGTGGAAGTATCTAGACGGTCCGCCCTTCCTGGCGACGACAAACGCGAGCGCGTGCTTCAGTGTAAGGGGCTACACAAGTCGCATGCACTAGGCTAGCGATTCTTTCACTTACAAGATAGCCTTGTGGTCGAATTAAACCTTGGAATAAAAGTCTGAAATAGTACAGAAACACACAAGAAATTTTACGAAGCCTTACAGAAGAGCTGATGGTCACAATTTGGGAACAAATTGAGACAAAATGAATTCTGAGTTCCGGACGATGAAAATTGTCGTGCAATCGTAGGCAGCGAAAAGACTAAAAGCTCGGGTTACATATGTGAAGCTTGAAACACAAAAATGGTTGTAAAACCTTTATCTTCTTTTAATATGTTAAAATCGAGCAGCTCTTCTTTGCATTAAAGGTGTAACTCACGGTCAGATGACATTTGATTGAGTGATCTGTCTTACCAGCGTTTTTGTAAGTGATTGATATTCTTTCAATGAGTGCATTTTGTTTCCTTAGAAGACTGACTCGGGTACAACATGTGTATGTGGTCACGTGTTCGAGAACTCGAAACAGATTGGCGGAAAGAGGTTTTCAGGTAAGGCTAAAACCTTGTTACTTCACACAGGACCAGAAGAAAGAAAAAAGATGGATCTTAGATTCAATTTTTGAAAATATAAAGAAACTAACCACACTTCGTGGAAGTTACTTTTCCATAGCTTTTTTTTTTATCGCAAAGGCCTTTTCAACCCTTTTACACAACATAATAAACACCGCCACGTGATAATTGAGCTAAAGGCAGGCAGTTTCATCTTGAGGCTTGAACTGACTGAGTTAGAAGTACATCTTCAACGCAATATATATACAACATTAGCGACCTTCAGATCGGACGGAGTACGAGATTTGAGGTCGGCTTTTCAAACGTTGTTCATAAACTTTCCACCAACACCTGTCGTTAGCGTCAGTCTCCTTTATCACTGGTCAGCAACAGGGAGAAGTGAAGACTCTCTTAACATAACTGAATTAAAATTGGAAAGTTCTCTTCGTTCTCCATCTCCTATGCGTTCGCAGCTATTTGAGCTCAATGCAAACGTGTAAATTTCAATTCCAAAAGTTTATACGGCATAAATTAAATGGGGTTTACACACTCGTCACAAACTTAAAGCATCAGAGAACGGCATATTGTGGGAGAAAGGATCAAAGCTGAGTGCTAAGAGCTAAGCTAAGATTCTTTTCATTCTTTTTACAGAGTATCGAGCTGAACTGTATTCTCGTTTGGAAAAGAGGAGAATGAGGAAACTTACGCGGGAAAACAGAAAAGCAGGAAGCGACAAACAACGATCGCAACCACTAAAAGAACGCAAGGTAATAAAAAAAGAAGAGATCGACATAGAAAGGTACATAGAATGGAAAAAAAATGTTGAACAAATTTAGCTGCTAGGAAGGATTGACCTGTAATTGTAATCATTTCAGTGTAATTTAACTTCCAGACCAATACTACAAATGAAACTTGCGTGATTCGCTCATCCTTCAAACCCAGGACTCACACGGCATCTGCGAGATCAAAAGCATTCAACCGCAAGATAAAAACCAAAACATTTTCACGGCCAGGGGCAGACTCTGTACCAAGCAAGACTGCCGTGCCGCCAGAACTAGTGTCCAGGCTTCCAAGTGCTCTACAGGAAATAAACCGAAGATTGACAGGACAGAACTTGATGTGGTGGACGACACACTGGTTACAGTAAAGAAGCATCTCTAGGCCTTTGTACATTTTGAATATTGAGTATTTTAACTTGGTTCTGAACTTCAGCTCTGTATCGTACAAAGAGCGTCGATAGAGCCTCGAAATGCCACTATTAGCATTCATTCAGTGTCTTCATCAGTTCAGAATCGTTGATTACTCAGTTACATTGGCGGTGTATTTTAAATTAGTGTGAAGGGTTTATGGATGTATATATTTTTCTAAGTCAACACAGAATATATAATGTTATCTTTCCTCTAAAATCATAAATGCCAAGGATTTTTAACTTATGAGAAACGGAGGGTTGGTCCTCTAAAACAAAAAGGTTGTTTTCTTTCTCTATCTTTTGAAATGCTAAGCATTTTCCTTTATCTATGAACTTGACCTTGTTAGAAGGTTTATCAACCTGTAACCGAAGATAAAAAAAATATTCACATGTCGTACGTGTTAATGTATTTGACAAACTGTAAATAAATTTTTGTTTCCTTCCAAAATATCAGTAAAAACCACACTAAACGCACCAGAGTTGGCTGCGTGTGACCACACTTACAGGAAGTCGGATAGCCTGCATAGCAAGCGTTCCCGCGCAAAGAGCTTTTCCGCATTCTGACCGCGCGTAAATTGGAGCGAGAGGAAAAATTCGACGAAGCAGGCGTCGAAAGAGCCTCGAAATGCCTAACGCGCGGCCAGAATGCGGAAAAGCTCTTCGCTTGCTACGCAGGCTAGAAGCCGGAATGTACGAGTGTTACCGCAATTTTCTAAAATATGGAAAACAAAATGGAGAAAAAAATTTCCTTATCTCGTATCAGGTTACATAAGCCGGTTCTCAGTAGACAAATGCTGAGATCGGCATTTTTGAAGCTAAAAAGGCAAACATGAGTTCGCGAAGGTCTAGACTGGCCGTGAAACTTTAAATTTACTGCCGAGAAAAGTAAAATGGTAAATACTGTGGGTGAACTGGCCATTTCAGACTTTTCTCCGGCTAGGCTGGGTTTTTCCCTCTCCTTCACGAGTTTCCCGACACGGTACGATGTATTTCATTCCCGAGTTCTGCTAAATAAAAAACAATCTATATGCGGCGTTTGCTGCGAGACCACATTGGACTCTGAGTCTGAAATCCTTGATACTGGCGAAGAGAGAGCGACTGTACCGCACATAGAGAAAAAAAGATTCATAATCATGATCATTAAATTACAATAATAAAACAAATTAATTGGTATGTCAGGCAGTTGTTTCTTGCCGGAATAACGTAAGTATAAAACCATGAACAACCTCGGTCGGTCTAAACCCTGATCGTGACAATAAGTCGAAAACATTCGGTTTAATGATAATTTTTCTTTCCTATTTTCTAGCCTTAGTATATCATTTCACTTCTTTTAGCGAATATTATGTCAATTATTAAAAGTGAACGGTGAATTTCATTGGCACTGCGCTTTATCCCGCATCGATCTTATCCTGAAACTGTGATGTACCACCCCTGCAGGTACTT
>Ga0126338_10002225_pt1 | contig 13229 bp, 11 predicted proteins | sample OrbCmetagenome_2_FD_92529 | JGI IMG/M metagenome (GOLD analysis project Ga0126338, IMG submission 92529) | Coral microbial communities from Petempiche,Puerto Morelos, Mexico - Orbicella C C metagenome | ecosystem: Host-associated > Invertebrates > Cnidaria > Coral | place: Petempiche,Puerto... | reverse complement strand
TTTTGGTTTTTTGACAGAAAGAGACTGGAACTGAAAGAGTTGCTATGGCAACTGCACTAAGGGTGTCATTTTGTTCCTTTTGTGATGCACATTTGTGGTGCCAAGTTTCAAGAACACTGCTTCGATATTTCCAGAAATATCGTTTATTCAGTATTTTCCACTTTTTAATTGCAAACAATATGATGTCATCACTAATCTAATTTGCATAATGGAAAAACGTAAATATCTCTAAAACGAAAACAATATTTCAAAAAGGAAAACGCCATTCTTCTGTATTTTGAAAGGCCTTTCAAATAAGTGGAAATTATTTTTAGTGTCATATACACTTTAATTCAGGACAAAATGGTGAAGACTCAGAAATCACTACAGGAGAACCTTGCCAAGTCCATTAGGTAAAGAAACCATGAACAAGAATCATGTGCATGAATACATGTAAATGTGACCAAAAGAATGGTTACAAATGTCACCTTTTCTGCTTTATCGTCAGGAAGAAAGAGACCTTTTGTCAAGCATTTGAATGTGACCTGTTCAGACAAGAACTCAAGACATTATGTATATCAACGATTCATCAGTTTTTAATGGTTCGTCAGGGATAGCAAAATCTGTCAAAATCATCATAGACTGAATAAATAACACACTGCAGAAAAAAGAATGGTCATATTGGTGTGCTCAAAATTCCAGTCACAGTCTCCTTACTATCACTGTTGTATATACTAACCTGTTGGATCTTCTCCGGACTTTGAGCCTTTCTTACTTTAGTTTTACATGCATCCAGGTCTAATCTTTTAGCCAAGAGAGTTCTGCGTTCTTTCTAGAGAGAGAGAGAGAAACTTACAACCTTGGTGTAGAACAATTTAACAGGTAAACAAGCTAGTGAATGAAACGACAGTCATTGAAAGTGAATGCAATAGTATTTTTAAGTCCTAATCTCATTCCACAGGATGAAGCAATTATTATTATTTACAGCTAGGAGTGAAGCTACTTCAATGGGTAATTGAACTTGTGGAAACTGATACTCTCGAAATAAGAAGGGGATGTTTCCTTTGTCGAACAATCTTTCATTTCAACCAGGACAAGAACTCCTGTTAATGGCAAGGAGGACTGGATACATCCAACAAAATTTGATTCTTATTCAAGAGCCATTCAAATTGCATCACATCTACTTACTGATATTGTTTTCATATCCCCTTCCAAAAAGGTCTTAAGCTGATGGAGAAAGTGCGTCATAGACTTGGCCTTTAAATCTCTCTCTGCCTGGCCAAGCTTTTTTTCTGTTGTTCCAACTTTGACCAGTGCACTACCTATTATGCAATGAGCACATTCACCAAAGTCAGCATAAAAATAACTCAGATTTAGCAAAGGCAAAATGTAATTCAGACAGGAAATAATGATTCTCAGTTAGGGACACACGCTTTTCCAAACTTATTATTTTGCTCAGGCTGAAGACATTTTACAAAATAATGTGGTCAAACAAGGAAGTTACATGTACACTGTACTGTAGCATAAGTCTCCTTCAAGAAGCCATCTGTAGTGAATGGAGTAATAATGCATTTATGTCTCAAGAACACTTCTAAGTTGACAATTGAGGATTTGATTAAGACCAGCCTACATATATTTCCAACACTGACCACCACCAGGCGTTACAGCTTGTAATTTGAAATTGTCAAGCTACCTCAACAGTACTACAACAGGAAACGGCAGATTGTCATTCAATGACTTTACTTGCATAACAATTGTGATGATTTATGGCGGCAAATGAAGCACAGTGATACACACTATAAGCCAAGCTCCAGTTAAAAGGAATTTATTGTGAGCATATCTCTATCATCAGTGTTTGTCATACTCAGTGAAAACCAGGGAGAGACTGGCCTATGTAAAATACATGTTATAAGTGTTGTTAACTCCTTTAGGATGAATGAGAAAGACAGAAACAACAAAACTAGTCTAACTACTGACTCTAATTAAAAAAAAAGCTTATTCAAACTGCTCATTGACTACCAAAATACCCACTGGCGATATATGATTATGATTTAGGATAACAGACCCCATAAGTTTTTTAATGTAACTGGTCAGCATAAAACGCAAACTGCCAACTTCAGACTGCAGACTGTGGAACAGGGGTAAAATGCAGACTGCAGAATTTTTAACTGAATTGTGTTACCATTTCCATCATAGAGAGCTAACTGTAAACAGTCTGACCAGAGTGTTATTTAGGCTATCCTGAGTGATATTCAGGCTAACCAGAGTGGTATTCAGTCTATCTGGAGTGATATTCAGGCTAAATAATTATATACTTAAGAAGTCTGTAGTCTGCATTTTACCCCTGGTCTTCAGTCTGCATTTTGCCCTCAGTCTTCATTTTACCCCCGGTCTGCAGTCTGCAGTCCTCAGTCTGTATTTTACACTGACTGCCCATGTAACTCACCATAATTTGTTCCTGGGCCAAAATCATTTCCAGCTTCAATCATAGACTGGCCCAGTGATTCACTCTCGGTCAGACGGGGAGGTTTCGGTTTGTCTAATTTTTGATAAACAAATTCTTCAGCTCTCGTTCCTGCAAAATACAAACAATATGTTACATGTATGTCAGTATGACAAAGTGAATTTGTAAGTGCATGTAAATCATTTCTTAGAAAACAGGCTGGCATGCTATTCCAGTGCCAGAAAATGTGCATTCCCCTCTTTCCCCCCTCTTGAGGGGTACACTTCACTTAGTTTGACTGTAAACCATTGTTAATATCAGTGTATTCCCAAAAGATCTTTCTAGAACAAACAACACAGACATGCCTAACTTTAGACATGAGATGTCCTCCATCATTTTTTCAGGAGCTTCTTGTCTCTAAGGATACATTAATGTAGGGATGGAGAAAAGCTAACCAAAGTTGATTTGCCACATAAAACTATTTTTTAAAGCAACATTTGAACATTTGTTTGGAATAATTCTCATATTTCTGAATGCACAGTGAAACTGCTACATGAGTTTGAATCTAGACATTTAAACACCAGCACAGAGAGATTACTTATTTAAATGAATATGGAACATGACTGAAGAAAACACATTACATGCTGAACCAACATAATTCTTGTTGCACGCAGAAATACGTGTTCATTGCTATAGAGCACTGAATTCAGTCATTTGCCACAAAAAGCAAACAAATTAGAAGTAATTGGGTGATAGTAGGCCTAAGTTTGGCTAACAGCCTTTTAACCACAACAAGATAAAACCTAAAATCGGGATACTGAAAAGAGTGCAATTTGCAAGAAATCCTCTTCCGTGATTTCCAGATCTTTATCGACAAGTTCCGGTTTCACTTTCCAGACAGAATTACAAACCCTCAACGCAATATCAAAGCCTTGTATTTTTCACGGGAACTCCAAAAACAACGCCTATTTTTTATGTTTGTATTAAATCCATTTTAAAATAAACATATTAGCATAACCTTGATGTCCCCAAATTTTCCAACTTAGAACTTTTTTCATCAAAGCTTATCTTAAATGGGCTTAAAAACATGTAACAAACACAATGTGTAGACGAAAAGTTGTTCGACATCCACAAGACACATCTAATGGCATTTCCCACATAAAGATTTTATGGCGTTAATTATATTCAACAGATCTTCACCACGAAGCGAAGCTAGCTAAGGGAGATTTTCTTGGAAAAATCTTGGGAAGAGGTTACATAGGTCCCCCAAGTTTCTGAGCCTAAATTTACTATGGATAGAAGATGCATTTACGGCAAATAGTAAGAGGCCAACCTGGATTAGGCTGAAGCAGTGCTTCAGTTTGCCTTAGCAAACGTTCTGTCCAGTATTTCGTGCGATCTGCCTTCTCAACCAGAGATTCAAATCGTGCGTCGAAAACTGTCTTCTCAGATGTACCAAGTTGCTCCTCTGTGTACTAACGGGAAAAAAGACTTAATTAAAAAACTGATAACACAGTAATAGACCCTAGGGTGTGAAGAATCGAACCTGCTTTGCCCTTGAGAAGAAAGTTGCCGTTTGGGCACCAAATTTTTTCATTGAGTCTGCCATGTTGCTGATGTTTGCTGAACGAAAGTAATCCATATTGAAACGGGTGCGCAATGAATCCCAAATTCCTCTACTTCTGCGCATCACGAACACCACCTCTAGACTCCAGACTCCTGCCGTAGAGGTGGTAAATTTTTCCTAAAGAAATCTTGTAATCCCCGCAGTTTTGTCAGTATAGAGAATTCAAAGCTAACAACGAAAACTTTTAACTTTCGAGCAATATTACAAATCTCCAAAGATTTCTTAGAATATATCTATCGCGTGAGCGACGCTAATTTATCCGTAGTTTGCTTTGTGATGTCACGGAAGCCGGGCAATAATTTTTCCCATTCATTGATATCTCAAGATAAATATTACTGACAGAGTTACTCTTAACTTTGATAAAGGAAAAAATGCAAAGTACAAATATTTGAAGACCCGTCTTTCCACTGTAAGTATGAATAACGAAAGCGAGGCTAGTAGATTTCAAAGACTTCTGGGCCAATCAGCTTGCATGTTCAGCGTCTGGCTGCAAAGCAACGGCTTGGGGTTTGTGAAGAGTTTTGTGCTGTTGTTTTGATCTTAATCCACAACTGCGGCGAAATTTTCAGCATTAAGGATGGCTACAGAGAATGATTGAATTGAATTTGTTGATGAAAGGTCTGTATAATTTCGATACTTCCATTTTGTGTTGAAAACCACAAAGGTGAAGGCGTTGTTTCGGCGCCAAATTCGAGTGTCACGACACGACACTGTCAAAGTGTTTCAGAGTAGTTTACAATGTTCATTTCAACGAAAGATTTTGTTTCTGTTTCTTCACTTTGAAAGCTTATGGTAACCATAAAAGGAGAGAAAATATACCATTAGAAAGGCGTGTTATGATAATAATTTCAATGTAATTGCAAGAGAATATCTTTTGTAATTTGTACACTCTTGAGGGCTTACCTTCTTTTTGTGCTTGTTGTGTTAGGGGATTCCACAACCGTGCAATCCACTGCAGTTGTTCGATTCGAGATTTCTTTGTTCTTTGCTGCGCTAATTTTTAAAAGAAAGGTTGCAGTATGAATGTGTATGGTCTACTAACTTAAGCTTATATTTCAATTATTTTATTTTAGTTCTATCTTATTTCATAGATGTCTCGTCACTCCTTCGATACTTCTGTTCTAAAGGAGTAATCTTTTAATAACATTAGCTACTCAAATACTGCTTCGTTGACTGTTGTTGTACATGTTTTGTTTAGGGTTCTAAATGTAATTTGTTTGTTTGTAATTTCTACCGCTGCTAGTGTGGGCTTGTCTTTTTATGTTTTAAATCTGCTCTAAAAAGCTTAACTTACATCGATTTGTATTCAGGAGATTAAACCGTGGAAAGGAAAATTGGGTGAATCTCAACAACCCGGGGTAACTTAGGGGTCGAGGGAAACAGGAGATGAAAAGGTGGGATGCAGCAGGGCAGAAGGTGTGGAAGGCATGGAATGTTTGATAAATGTACATGTAGCGTTAAACAAAAATGGTGAAAGCCCTAGAAAGATATTGATTGCTTACTAAGGAAGAGAGGGAAAATAAGATATGGTATCACTACATCCTATGAGGAATGCCACTTATTTTATAAGTGCATATCTCTTCATGTCCTCTGTTCTTCTCATCTGAGGACACCTAAGATGGAGTCCATAAAACTCCGTTGGATGACATAGCTCTACCAAGATCCATGTGATCTTGTGCAGAAAAATTCAATCTATGCAACAACCATTCACAGATACTACATAAGCCTTGCCATCATGACCAGATTGGTCAGGCTGTACATGTTCTGTATCTCAGATATCTCTGAAGCTGGGAAGAAAATAGCTTGCAAAGAGAGGTGGCTTTCATAAAGCTGTGGTATAGTGTTCAGTGGAGTACAACTTGGGGATCAATCTGTGTAATAGTCCTGTTTACTATTTATTTCACCCCAGGGCATTTCTAGACCGGTACACTGATGATGACATCAGAAGGCCGCAAGTCTCCTGTTCATGTACACGTGGATAGAGAAACGCCTGTTCATGTCCATCTCAAGAAAAAGAAAAAGGGAAAAGCTGGAGTACCGACAGCAGTTGAGGTAAGCATCACCCTGTGTGGAGACTGTTTATATACACAAAATTATGATGACTGTCCTGTTGATGGGTTGGTAGATACAGCCTTGCATGGCTTAGATTTAAATTTCATTCTTTTTTAGTATAAATCTACTAGCGTTCTATCACGAATGCAGTTCTCTGATTGGCTATGCTACTCACTATCTATTCTGTGATAGATAGTGAATAGCGTAGCAGTGTGCCCTTGTTAACAAAATGACAGCCGCTTCTTGCATTTTCAAAGTGTCTGTGAAGAGGATTTAGATAAAGTTTTGAATGACTAGTAGATTTTAATACTAAGACAATTAGATTATTCACTCTCGATTTCTATTCGTGATAGTTGACTCAGCCTGCGTCCTAGACAACTATCACACTTTAGAAATCTCAAGCTCATAATCTAATGTGTATTTTGCAAATTTCCATTAGTTTCTAAATCCATACATTTATATCAAACCATGCCCTTGGTTTGTATACCTGACCTAATAAATTTCTATAAAGGTAAAATACAAGATATTAGAAACTTGACAAAGTGTTCCATTGAAATTCCAAATACATCATGATTGGTCAAGAATACTCCACAGTGAATTGTGTTTTCAACTCTCTCTTCAAATTATGGTTGGAAATGTGATGAGGCACTTCACTTCAAGTCTAATTCAGAACTGCTAATTCTTTTTTCAGCAACGACTAAAGACTAAGAGACTTAGTGGTTTAGCAAAATCTTCTGTAAGTTATGACATTTTTGTGATAAACAGTTTTTCAATCTTGCAGGAGTTAACTGTTGCTAAATTGTGCAATTTAAGGCCTGGGCGTCAATTTAACAATTTCATGCCTGGGCATGGGGCTATTTTCTATATAGTGTATGTGCAGGTAATGTGTGCGGTCATACTATTCTGAAATCGACTACATTAGGCTAATATTGTAACTGATCAAGAGGCATTTTGAAATATTCTAGGGACAAAGGAAAGCTGTCAAGTCTTCTTCTCCACCTTTTGTTCCACCTCCTGGAAAGACATCAAAGAGACCATTTGCTTGGGAGGTTGAAAACCAATGTTCTGTATTATTTGTAGATTAAAAATAGTGATGTACACTTGTACATCTGTATGTAGGTCTTGCCTGAGACAAATGTACATCTTTTTTGGCAGTCAGTTTGTTCATCTCCATGAGATTTGACCTAAGAACTCCAAATTGATCACACGCCTCAACAGTTACAGATGTCATCTACAGTCTACTGTACATGTGTCTTTAGTTGTTTTACATGTCAGTAATACATGTAGGTAGTCATAGGTACTAGACAGGCCTCTGCAGAGCTTTGCAGCTTTGCAGAGAATGCAGTTACATCAAGAGCAAGGTCTAGCTGCATGGGCAGGTCTTGGATCAATAATGTAAATTTTAGTAGAGGGATATCTTTTCTACATGTAATCATTTTCACATCTTTGATTGTGCTGTTTCCAACAATCACGTGTTTTTCAGACGTATTTACAAGTATTTTGTGCACATGCAAATTCTGAAATAACTTCTCAAAGACACCATATTCATTGTGGGAAGTGTTATTTTCTTCTTTTGGTTTCTGTTTATTTAGGGATCTTCACATCGTCTGGAAATTAGCCCTCCTAGAGGTGGATCCCTAAGGATGGAAGACCTGTCTACCTCTGAGGTACTCTAACATTTCTTAATTTTCTTTTATTTCTTTGTGGCATGCAACATTCCATCCATCTGTCTGTCTGTCTGTCCACCCACCCACCCATCAATCCTTCCATCCATCCATCCATCCATCTATCCACTCTGGAAAACAAATTTTAAAATATTTTAGTAATTACACATATGAAGGGTACCTGTAGCTGGTATGTTCTCTTTAATGTAATTCCTAAAATAGGAAGAGGAAGTACATGGAAAGATAAGAACATATGAGAAAAAAATTGGCAGTTTGATGTCAGAAGTTGGATCTCTGAAAACTGAGGTATGTCACACTAGAGTTACCAGTGCCGTGAGTGGGTATAAAATTTTGGGTTTATAAACAATGCCCAGGTACTTTGAATTGATAATAAAATTGTTAAATTTCTTCATTCTCCAGATGGATATCCGTAGAGCAAGACAAGCTGTAGAAAAGAAAGATGAACAACTAGATGCCTCTAGAAGAATACTTGAAGCACAGGAAGATGAACTCTTTGTAAGTGTCTTGGCAACCAGCAGTTTTGTGGTGCGAAATGCCAAATTTGGAGCTCTTTTGGCAATGTTCATAACCAAAAATTGCTAACACCCTTCTCCACCAAGTCTTTCAATTATTTGTTGCCTTCTTCACAAATCAATGGAGTTCACTAATCCTGACTTCAGACTAACAAATCTCTCTCTGGCCATAACTGTCTACTACTTCAGTCTGCTATCCTGCTGGCTTGTTTAAAAAAATTACAGGGCTGCATCTGTTTCCACCTTGTTAGCCTGTGTAGCAGGCAATCATTTCCAAAAGCATGCAAAGGTGCAAAAATAAGGGGAAGGGGGTGGGTGCCTCACCCCTCCCCCTTGTCTTTTTTTTGCTCACTCCCTGCCCACTTCTCTCCATTTTTTGCTCACCTCAGGGGTGCTTGTTTGCTTGCTTGCTTGATCTCCCCACCTGGAAAATGGAAAGGAAATGTCTGCTACACGGACTACCATCTTGTATAATATTTTAGTTTGCTTATCATTTCCCAGCAGTAACTGAGTGCATTGATGAGGATAAACTAAGTAAATATTATTTACAGGGATACAAGCAAGAGTTAAAAGCCACTGTCAAGGAAAATGAGGCCCTGCGTCATTCAGTAGAGAAATGGAAAGAGGATGCCAGTGTCACAAGGTACAGAATTGTTAGCAAGCTACCTGACTCCGTTGTGGGTTTGTTACAAATAAGATATGAACTTGGAAGTATTGTTATCGATTTTGCAAGCGAATCTCAGACATTATTATTATAATTGAGCACACACACATGACATGGTACATTTGTTTTCTCACACTAACCCATCTAAAAGGAAACATCATGATTACAGTAGTCAGTTGGAAGACTGTCCTTGTATCTTGTAGGACCGAGGTGGGAAAGCTAGCAGGGGAGAGAGCAGCGTTGTTAAAGAAACTCGTAGAAGTAGAAATGGATGGCAAGGCTGCTGGTGAACAAATGATAAAACTTAGAGACACTGTGAGGAGACTAAAAGAGGTAGATCTTGTATATGTGTTTTACACGAGATACTTCACAATGTAGATATAATGACGAGGATTTAACATATGACCCGTACGGCCCCGCGCTCTATTTCCTTGGAAAACAATAAGAGAAAAGGTCCTGTATCCCGTATCCCGCATCCCCGCGCCGAAAAGAAAAGGCGGGGGAAACACGTATGGCCCTACTAGAAACACGTACGACCCGCAAAATCGATGTGAGTTAACGACAGAATCAGTTGTGTTGCTGCAAAATTTTGTTTCCTTCAAAATGTGTGATGAAAGTGAACATTTTGACAGCGAATTTTACTATCCTGGCGAACTGTCCTATGCAGAACTACTGCAATCGCCAACTTGCTCTGAAAGAAAGTCAACACTCTTCACAAATGAAGACGTTCACAACCTTGTCAGAAGTCAGCAACAAAATGGTCATCTGATAACATTCGTATTGACTGAGTGAGGTCAGGCCGAACAGGAAAATATTTGGCTCGTGGTTAGGACACAGACCTGAGCCAAATGTTTTCCCGTCCGGCCCTCCCACTCAGTCAATAAGTATTTCTGGAAAGGAGAAAGTTGCACTGACACGCTACTTGTAAGGGTGTGTCCCATATTTCCATATTTTTGGCTTACACTTCTTGTCTGCATTTAATACAGTAGTGCACTACATGGCTTTACTTTTTGAAGACTCGAGGATAATATTGTTAAAGGCAGTCTAGTTTTGCACTTGTGGAGTACACTTTTTACCATACGCAAATTCGCAATTAGCCAGTCAGAAGCCGTGTCTACTGTCCTAATATTCCGCAACATCAAGTCATTGACCCGGTATGGCTACGATATCATGCTCACTTGTCCAAATTTGGGTATGGTAAATACCTAATCGTACCTTTGAGGCTCCTGTGTTCTCGCTAATTTATGGGTATTTTGGCGAGACTATACGAACCATGGCTCGACCAAACTCGCCTGATATGACGCCGAAGCGTACCAAAGAGGTACCATTAGGTATAACAATTGTCTATTTCGATAAAAATTCACCAGCACTGAGCGCGTTTCATGTCCACGTACGTACATGTACACTGTAGACCATTTCTGATCATTTCTCAGGATAAACGAATGTCAGCTGCTGACACTACACTGATGACCAGACAGAGAGAAATGTTGCTACAAAAGCTGGATGAGTTTGAAAGGACTAATAAAGCATTGAGAAGACTGCTCAGGGAACAACAGGCAACAGAGGTACTGTCAGCATTCAAATTACATATGGCATAACCTGAAGGAGCAATACCACGATTTTGTGAAGTTATTACTTTCGAATTGAAGTAAACCTCAAAATAAGTTTCTTATGGTTGAAAAAACACCAAAGAGGTGATGATAAATTGATAGTATGTCAGGAAGGTTAAGACTGAACAAGAAAGACGGATTACGTATGACAAAAAAACTTGGCTTTTTTTAAGATGCGCTGTCCTCCACGTAGTTTCTTTAATGAAGCTATTCACAATAAAGCAAACGAGCAAACAAACCAAGGAACAACAAGAAAAATAACCTAACGGGCTAAGATTGCTGTAGTCAATTTGTCCCTCTAATAGTTAATTTTTTGAGTGGGGCTAATTTAGCTTTCGATGTGAGTAAGGACTAGCATCATATACATGTAAGTGCTACGTACGTACAGTAACCTTGTTTTGTTTTACCACAGGAAGAACATGATCACCTAAGAAAACAACAAGAAGTTCTACTTAAGAGACTCACGCAATCTGACACCACAAATGAGGTAAAACTGACGGACTTGACCTTACTTATTTACAGTAAAAACGCTTAGTTTTGCTAAATATTTACCATCGGCCGCTCAGTCTTAGGGACCTAGTCCGAGAGCATGTCACCTGGTTGTTTCTTGTTTTGGCTGATACAGACATTATTTAACTCCTACACAGGTCAACTACTTTTTCAGTAGAGCTTTGTGATCTGTTAAGAAGCTATATCAGCCTTTGTAACACTCTCTGTTCACCCTCTTAATAAACATTTCCAGAGTCCGTATTCCATGTGATTTTCAGTATTATCGATTATGAAACTCTTCGTCTTTCTTTAGCGTTTACAACTTGAGGTGACAGAAAGAGACAGACAGATTGAAACTTTACTGGCACAAGTGGAAGCCGATAAGGTTGGTGTTTTCAATGTAAGCTAAACGTCAGGTCGTTCATAGTCCAGTTCTGGCCGACCTGGCCCTCTTTCCATCACGCAACGAGATTGAGGCGTCGTTCAATATTGGGTCAGCTATCTGATAAATTATGTGAAGTCTGTTCTATGGAAACTGAAAAGGAATACTCAGTGAAAACTTCTAGGTATGCCAGAAATGAATAGTTGATTGGTAACCTTATGTTTTGTTTCAATCAGTGTCCTTTCGAACTATACGTAAAAATAACAAAATCGTTTAATCAGTCCGTTTAAAGAGTTTTTGTCATTTCAGGATCAGGCTGTCGCATTTGAAGAACTGAAAAAGACAATGGAAACCACCCGGGCTCACCTTCAGAATCAGCTTCGCTCCAAAGAAATGGAATGCGGCAGACTATCAGTACAGATAAGAGTAAGAAATAATAACTAGCCTTTACAAAAGGCTGCCGAACAAAGAGCTTGAAAATTTGTCGTACAGTTTTCACGTACAGTACTGTAACTAGCAGAGAACTGAATTTCTCTGGTGAATGGAAAGGATTTGTGCAGTGCCATTCTTTAAGAGTACCAGTACCAGAAGTGTGCGACTGATTCAAGCAGTGGACTTTCTACTTTAAAGCAGCTTTTCTCCAGGTCTTGTTCAGAAACAAGTCGTTTGGTTGATCGCGCGCCTAAGGACTGAGCTTGTCTTTGAAGTTTTGTAAAAGGGTACTTGTTACCCCACCACTAATGATAATTAAAAGAGATGTCTATCCCACATGGTCGCCCATTTGTCAAAGTTAGCAATGGTGATGGCAGAATAACCTGAGATATTCATTGAATTCAAACACTTTTTGTGATATTGCTAGGTATTTACTCGATCGTTTCTGACACGTGTTTCCTGGAGCGCTTTCCATTTGCAAGGAAAAGCTGGTGAGAAATTTCCACCAAATGGAATAGAAAAAAACTTTCATCAAACAAAAAGAGACGGGAAGGGTGAGTACCATTTGGCAGCTTTTGGAAACCTTCCAGTGAAAAGGACTGTTCCGTTTCATAAACCACCTAAACGACTGCGTTTCTCATCCACGAGCATAGGCAGTGGAAAGGCCCATTCCATTTGGTTTCCCACAGTGAAGAAAAACCGGTTTTTCCATACAAATGAAAGCGCTCCAGTTCTGGCTAATATATAAGAAACAAACATTTTTTTCCCTCTCTTTAGAGCCTTGAGGATCAGTATGAACAAGGCAGACTTGAATTAGAACACATGCAGGGATTAATTGCAGCACAAAGGGTATAATTACGTTAATTTCTCATTGCTTTTTGTGGGGCATCAAACTGCAACCGCTATATAACGAACAAACCTTTTTAAACCGATTATTTCAAATATCACTGTTCCATTAACACCAAAAATTGACTTCAAACCCGTGACGGGGGAAAGGAAAGACCGAAGTAATCTTTTGTAGTTTTCGTCATGGGTTGGCAAGTCCCCAGGCTTATATTTTTTCTTTCGCAGACAATCCCCTTTACTTTCCGGTTACATATTTACGAATAACCCTAGCGCTATCTATCGATGACAATTGAATGCAATCGCCAGTATTCTCCCATTGACCCAATGCTGTTGGTCAGCCAGGAGGTCTACCTGCCGGGGGCGGAGGCGGTGTGTAGAACATTTACCTTCCCTTACTTCTCTACAGGAAAAGAATGGCAGAGAAAAAGAAGCACTCAAAAAAGCGGCAAGGTAAACCAGGTTTCGTTATCTTGTTATCCGGTTTGTCCGTTTAAATATAAATTAGAGA
>Ga0126338_10002224_pt1 | contig 13230 bp, 13 predicted proteins | sample OrbCmetagenome_2_FD_92529 | JGI IMG/M metagenome (GOLD analysis project Ga0126338, IMG submission 92529) | Coral microbial communities from Petempiche,Puerto Morelos, Mexico - Orbicella C C metagenome | ecosystem: Host-associated > Invertebrates > Cnidaria > Coral | place: Petempiche,Puerto... | reverse complement strand
TTTACCCGATCATACGTAAGCTAAATACAAATTTGCATTCTTCATTCTTACCTCGAGTTTTTCACATCTCGCTTCCAACCTGATGCGTTCTCTACAGGAAACACATATATGTCTCTTGCGACCACTGTGGCGACCGTCCTTATTCAGTTCACAAAACTTGATTTCATGCTTTGTGGCAATACAAAGTTTAAGGTCATCCGCGTGTCCCCATGCACTGTGCTTTGGACAGCAACACGAAGCTGGTGCTGGCACATTTTACGGAGAAAAAACGTTTTTCAATACAAAAAGCTACATGTCTGAAGATAAACTTGACAGCAACAAAGAAGATACGAAAATATATGATGGATACTACAAACGAAATGCTCAAAAACGCAACTAGCTGTCGGCAAGAATCTAAATTCCAATATGGCGGCGGTGGAGAAGGCTGGACGTGCATTCAGTCAGTGCCAGTTCCCCATTTCCCATGGCAAAGAAACTCTACATATACAGAATAGAGGGCTCTGGGATCAAAAATTAACAATAAAATGCGCAAAAAATTCATTTCTTGGAGACTTTTGACATTTTTTTGTTTTCAACCAATCAGCAGCCGCCATTTTAATTAAGTTAATAATTTGTAATCTAGCGCCTGTGCATTTGGCTTGCCTACTTCTTATGTGGAGCGTTACTTAAAAGTTTTGAGAGGTGTCACTTGCTCGTGCGCACACCAAGGATTTTTGAGAGGTGCCATAGGCTTTAGCGGCTCGTGCACACCAAGGTCAGTTTTTTGAGGGGTGCATAACGCGTAAAAAGATCAGGGTTGTGTGTGTGCGCTAAAAAAGTCTCAATTGACACAATTGAATGTGAATAAATGTTTTTTAATTATAAATTAACAGAATGTGAAATAATGGTTTTACATTTGAGAAACGTGGGATCATTGTCCGTTGATCAAAATATGAATAAATTTTGTTTTTTACTATTGATCAGTTTGTGGCAGAACTACAACAGCTCCATCAGGGTCTCCATGTTGTCCATGTCGGCATCATCTAATTCGGTTGGTGGGTTCCACTGGTGACCGTAAGGGTGAGACTGGAAGGTCTGGCAATCGACGATGCATTTATCAAAGACCAGTCCGTACTGTTTGGTGCGGGGTCCCACTCAGATCTGCTTGCTGGCGGAATCACGAGTGAAGAAGTAGGGGTTCACGATGGGAATGTTCCTTCATTGGTCAAGCGGATTGGTCAAGTCTTCCAGTAGGTTTTCTCTCATGATGTCATAGTTGAGTTGTTGGGAGCCACGCACATTGAGAGTGAACCCTCGCACTTTGCAGCAGACTTTGCCGAGTTTCGTCTTGTAGCCGTAATTTTTGGGTCCCGCCGAAGTGAAGTCGACAATGTAATCCTCAGCGTCCAGCTCGTTGGTCATGTCACCCAGGTAGTCGCCTAGGGGAATGTTGGCTTGACCGGGTTTGTGGGAGTAGACGATGGAATCGGTGTCAAAGTACAGCACTTGTTGCTTCAGTTGGTCGAGATACGAATAGAGCTTGAGACGGGCCCAGCAGGCGGTGAAGGCGGCCACGAAGATGTTGACGCGCCCGTTATCGCTTTGGTTGTCGCACAGGTCTAGGTAATCTATTTCGAGAACGTTGTCGGAGCAGATCCGGATGGCTCAGATGTCGCAAAAGCTGTTGGATACCAAACCGAAGAGTTCAGCTGGCAATGGGGCGGTTTTGGTGTGTTTCTTGTGGAGGTTTTCTCCGAGCTTGCCCCAGAAGGAGTTGAGCATCAGTTTGGGCGTGGCTTTCCGGCCGGGATTTTTTTGGATCATGGCGGTGTCGAGGGCGATGCCTTCTCGTTCTTTGTATTGGCGCACGTAGTGTAATTTGTCGTTGGGGGTGAGGCACCAGCCAGGGTACCTGGCAGATTCTTGTTTCATTTTTAGCCAGCTGTTGACGTAGTCGGAAAAGAGACCCTTGCGTCTTTTCTTTGGGGGAAAATGCCACATCTTGTGAATGTGCAGGACGATGTACCTGTGTCGAACAGCTTCTTGAATTTCGGGTGTGCACCAAGTTCTGCGCAAGGCGTGCTGAGTCTCCGTGTGTGAGCACCACCACAATTTGTCCAGCTGAAGAAGTGGCATTTGGTCTTGGACGCAGGAGCGGCACAGAGGAAAGGTGAGTTTACCGGCCGGGCGATGCAGTAGCACGGGATGGTAAAGGTGTGGAGGTGGAAGGATGTCGATGTAGGCCATGCCAAAGTAGTGGTGGATGTCTTGGTCGGTGGGGTTGGTGAGGATCTCGGGATGTCCAACAGGGTATTCGCAAGTCTTGTTGACCCACGAGTACAGGGAAGTCACGTCCACGTATTTGATTTGTTCGCCCTGGCTCTGGTCGACGGGGTGGTAAAGACGTACGGCATTGGTTCTGCCACCGAAGAAGGCATTGCGCGGTTCTAGGGGGTCCACTTTCTGGTAGGTGGCCAAGAATCGTTGGAGGGCCTCGTTGGTGTTGACCTCCCGATCCCAATTGCACTCCCACATGATCTTGAGATGGTAGCTGTGCTGCTTGAGAAGGGTCTGTTTCTTCAGCGTGTGCTCATACATTTCTTGCAGGGTGCGATCGCGATTGATGTTACTGTATTGTTCCCGATGAGGATGGCGATGGCAACAAGGGCATCCGTGCCAGAGACAGCAACTCGTTGCTCGCCGCTATTGCTGACGTGCTTGATGTGGTCTGCACAAGGCTCGGGGTGGTTGGGCTGTCATGACGAAGGTGTTCCTACCATGCTAGCCACTTGGAGGCCTTGGTGGACTGGTTGGATCGAACCCCGTGCCAGCCGCGAGGGAGTTTGGAGGCGATGGTGTTAGGAGTAGTTTCTTGCACCAGAACCAGTGGCACGAAGAGGCGACCCTGTAGCATTTTTCCATGTGGTCAAAGCCGGCCTTTTACTTGAATTGCTGTCGGAATTTCTGGCAGCACGCTTTGAGGAGCTTGACGTCGCTGATGCGGTAAGCCTCCATGTCCCTTTTCAGATGGAAGGTGTAGTTATTGTGGACCTTGTCGGCATACCAGCGCTTGAATTCGGATTTTTTCTTGGTGGACATACCGTCAGGATCGTAGCTGGAGGCTGGAGGCATGGGTCCCCGGTACTCTTGGTTTTGTAGGGTGTCGAAGAGATGAGGGAAGAAACCCTTGGTCAATTCTTGGATGCCGAAGGTGGTGGGAAAGTTGGCCAGCGGCATGGGAAGAAAGCAGAGCGAGTCCTTGAAGGTGAGGCGATCTGTCATGAAGGAGAGGATTTTGGTAGTGAGGGTGATCTGGTTGGTGACTTCTCGGTGATGATGGTAACAGTAGTCAAGGAGAAACATGCCGTCGTAGCCCTTGAGGTTGTGGAAGATGATGATGACGTCCCGATCGTCGCCGTCTTGGTTCATGGTTATTTCCTCTAGCCAGTAGAAGAATTGGGTGGTGCAGCTGGGTCCGTAAAAGGACACTTCTTGGTCCTCTTCATCCATCTCGGTGCAGAGGAGGATGGGCGATTGCACTCCCTCCTGGTCCACGGTGGCTTCGTAATCGGCGTAGACCTGGAGAGGAGGATCTGTCTACCACGACACAATCGGGATCGTGTGCCAAGGGTTCTCTGAAGGGACGGCCATTGACCTGGTCGCGATGGACCCTTTTGGTTTTGGGTTGGTCTTTTTCTTCGGGGATGCATTGGATGAAGCATTTGTGACTGGACAGCATGACCTGTTTGCCGCAGATGCGGCACTCGCCCTGTCCGCACACATATTGTGGGGCACTGCGACGATTGTCACTGCAACGCACTTTATTGTCTAGTTGGTAGACATGACAACAGTCTTGGCACTTTTTGTGGGTATTGCAGACGGATTTGGTGTTCGGGCCCCGTCGTAGCAGGTGGGAGATGTCGCAGTGGTCTCCAAAGAATGCACGATGGCAGCGGGTGCGGCATAGTCTAGAAGGATGTGGAAACTTGTCGGTCTTTTTGGCTTCAATGTAATCGGGGCAGTCCTGTCCTTTGGAGGCGGGGAACCATTTGCCATTGCAGGGATGATTTTCACTGTGGTCATGGTCAGAGCCACGGTTGCATTCGTGGCAAAAGTACGATTTGCTGAGGAACCCGCCGAAGGAATTGTAGCCATCGTAGTGGCCGTCCTCCTTGATGAGGAGAATGCGCTTGTCCGAGTCTACGGGTCCCGCGTAAATGATCATGTGCGGCGGGTCGATGGACAGGACCTTGATCTTATACCCGGGTAGTGCCACCTGGAACATGTCAATTTCTTTTAGGCTGCAAGGTCCTTCAGCGACGATAGCTAAGCGGTGGAGTTCCTTAGCACGGTTGGTTTGAATGGGACGACCTCGCAGCATGTTTTTGTAATTGGCATCTGTCGATCCCCCATCGACTCTGCCTTCATGGTGACGATAGCGTGCGCGCAGCAGAGTTGGTCTTTGTTTTTTATGGTCACACGCAATTGTTTGACAATGCCCCGGACGGCAGCTTTGCTGGGTTGGTATCGCTTGCCATGACCACTACCGGGACTGGGCGTCTGGATGAAGGTGGTCTCCAGGGTAAAGGTGTCGTCCGGGGTGAATTCCTGGTTGGAGTTGAGTTTGGCCACGAGAGACTGGAGATCAGTGTCCAGTCTTTGGCTGCCTTCTTGGAATTCGCGCACGTTGAAGGTGGTGGATTGGAAGGCGTGCGTGAAGGTGCTGGACTGCATGCTGAAATGGACGGTGGAGTGGCAAGTCAGGCTGGGATCCTGGTCGATTTGTCGCTGGATGGATCGTTGCAGGGCGTTGGTCAGTTCTTGGCCCAGGTTGGCCCTGGTTTTCACGTCTCGGTGTTTGAGCGTGGCTTCGTATCTACGTTTGTTCACCACGTGTCTCCAGTTACGTCGGGTGCCTACAGGTCGTAGTTCAAAGTCTAGGAAATGGGTGGTGGGGCCACCGCCGCCATACTGCATGTCATCGTCCAAGAAGGCTTGGTCGTGCAATCTTTTACTGTTTTCGTTTAATATCTGGTCGATGGCCAGATCGAAGATCCAGTCATTGTCGTCGCGGACTCGGTCTAGAGAACGAGTGGAACGTGGAACGTTGAGTCTGGGCGTGGGCACTGGGGAGAGTGACCGACTTCATCTTGGAGTCTGCAAAGACATGAGGACACACTGAGGACGCGTACAATGCTTTTGTATGAGGTCAAACACAAATGTTTTTTATTGGCTAATAACACATCCAATCATATACATTGTCCATGGGGTGAACAAAATTGAACCCTAACCATACTTTCTTTTTCTCGTTACGGCAGTTTACATAACAACCGTGGACGGTAGTGTGATGGGCAATAAATGGTCCGTAAAACACTATACATTGGGGTCTGTTGCATTTAAACCATTTTACTTCTATGTGACCGTGTCCCCATTCTCTTTTCAGATTAGTGTAATATAAAATGTCTCTAAGAATCTTGCGACACAGTCTGTTCCCTCTTCGGTCAATTATATGTTGCCAGGTAGCCAACAAAAGCACATAACGCTGTATTTCTCGGGGTAGTCTATCCCAGTGACTCTGAAAGATTGATTATATCTGTAATATCTGTATAAGTTGTATTTAGCACTGCATAAACCGATGGGGTAGAGGAACGACTTTACAATGGGGGCACGTTCCATAGCAGCTTCATAAGTGTTGGCTATATACGTTTTTTGAGGTTTATTGGCAATGTCAATGTAACATCCGTATATTTTCAAATATTGAAATTGTTCCTTCTTTCCTCGACAGCAGGGGAACCACATCAACATACAACATTCTTAATGTGTCCTATGCCCCATTCTTCCTTCAGTTTTGCATAGTCTAGGATTTCTTGGTGAAGACTGCATAACAGTTCATTATTTCTGTGGACGAGTATGGGTTGCCAGGTAGCCAAGGAAAGCACGCAGTCCTGTATTTCGGGTGGTAACCCATCCCAGTTACTCTGTAAGAACCAATCAGACATCAGCAGAGAACAAGAACGATTTTTTCTCGTCTACCTTATTCAACGCATCTTTAACGCTGCATCCTAAAGACAGTTTCTTTAGTTCGTTATGGAGACTGACATAATGACCGTAGATATCCATGTGATTGGGCATAAATCGCCTGTATAACCTTTTACAAAGAGTTAGATAACATTTTCGCTTTTTTATTTCAAGGTGACCGTATCCCCAGGCTGTCTTTAATCTTCATAATCCACAATTTCTTCACAAAGCCTTCCCAATAGTTCCTTCCTTCTCTGATATATAATGTGTTGCGACACGGCTAGCAACATCACAGGACACTATTTCTGCAGGTAGCCAATCCCAGCGACTCTCTTCAGTCTAGAAAAAGTAAAGTGGACTTAGCGTTGTCAATTTTGTACCCTAAAAACATATTTCTCTCTCTCTTAATGTTCTCGCGATTAAATGTCTGTTCCAAAGGTCTCAATGAGACTCTTGGATTTTCGGGTGGCAACCAATCCCAGCAACTCTATGAAAAGAAAGATGATGAACAAGGCATGACAAAAGGTGTCGTACGAATCTCAAGTCCAAAACGAATGTCTAGTGTGGGTGTGACCAGACTCAGTCCAAAATGGCGACGAGCACACTTAGCATGCACGAGTGACAGAGTGGGCAGTACAACTTCTCAGTGATCACAGCTTTGTTCAATTGATCACCGAGTGCCTTGGTGAAGCAATTGTAATGAACAAAGTAATGGCAACACTTGGTTCAAGCGGGAATCTCAGTACTAAGGATGACTTGGGCGCATAGGGTGCACGTTTAACTGTCCATTTTTTTTCAGATACTCATGGCTTCGTATAGGTCCATAGAGCGATTCATCTCATCGTCGGTCAGGTCAGCCATGATCAGCGCTCGTGGCAAATGTACAATTTTTTTTAGGCCACTCCTTTTATTAATATGTGAGCGTCAGCGGCTCGCGTGGCCAATTTTGAGGAGGTACAGTGCGCGCCAATGTCAGGTTGCATTTTGAGAGGTGCCGTTGGTCGTCAGCGAGAGTGGTGATTAAAAGTTTTGAGAGGTGCCGTAGTCGTCAGCAGCTCACGCACACTCGCCAAGGATTTTTGAGAGGTGCCATTGGTCGTCAGCGGCTTGCTTGCACGAAAAAAAGGGATGACGTGGCCGATTTACGGGGATTATGGGCGTTAGCAGATCTATAAACTTTTTACTATTGTGTGTGCTGGGGACGAATTAAAAAATCACAAATAAGGTGATAAAAAAAGCATTTAAAGCCAAGATTATAACAGAGATGATAGCAAAGACACTATTTAATCATTTGCTTATTACATATAATTAAGGACAGGGTGTAAATATACAATTGCAAAACTTGTGTGCAACAGTATTACAGGAATGATTTGACATGATTCATCCTATTGAAGGCATCTTCAAATTTGTCGATGGGTAACAAAACGTGCCGCTTTCATCCTTCCTCGTCTTTGTAGTAGCCGCTAATTCTTAGTATATTCTTAACATTTTGTAGTCTTAGGCCACCTAGGCCCCGGGCCTCTTGTACGTGCCAATGAACGCCGATTTCTTTGTTGACTTTACTTAGGATTTGTTGTCTTCGCTGCTCATGGGCTAGTTGACTTTCGGTCAACTGGATAATGGACTCTTTGATTTCAGCGGGTAGCCAGTCCCAGTAACTCATCTGTTTTTCAGACCAATACAAAAAAAATTAGTTTAAGGGGAGGGAGGGTGACACAACGACTAGGGAAGGGCAAGAAAATGCTGGTGACATCATTGGAGCACGTGACGAGCTGACGCCAGCCTAGAAGAGCTTGTGGTTTTAGCATAACATGCAGTGAATTAGAATGGACGGGCGGGTTTTTTGAGCGGTGCAAAAACATGTAGGGTTAAACCACTGTTAGCAAAATGGCTGAAATTACTGGAAGAACAAAAAACCCTGAGTTTGACTGTGCAGGTGAGTTTTTGTTTCCGCATGTTATTTCTGTCCAACGAAGAGAGAGACCCGAGTGCTCGGTGTTCAATGGAAGTGAAAAGCTTGGCGCTTGCTTGAACAAACTACCCAGTAGGTTTTTTTCTTAATGTACTTGCAGTTAACAAGAAATGGAAAGCTGGTCTGTCACCTTGTTCTAACTATTGTATGGAGTGAAACTAAGCCGGTCTCGACGAAATAGGTGAGTTATTAGTGTTTTCCCTGGGTTGTCGGCCATTTGTGACAGTGTGCGCGCTTGAGAGAAAAAAAAAGTCCGTTTGTAGTTTTGACTGACATTGCTTTAAAACAGATTTTTAGGACCTCATTGTAAAGGTTACTGAATCCCCTTCCATGGTTACATGGGGTAGTAATTCCACGAAATTGAGTCCGAACCAATGCAGGCCAAGTTGTACAATTTCTTGAAATTCGGTATTCCTTCTTGAAATGGCCGCTGAATTCCCGCTCGCCCACGCTTCAACTTGTTGGCGTTTACTTCGTTCTAAATCCTAGGGTGGAAAAATTTGTTATTTAAAAAAAAAGAGTTAACTTCAATCGAGAATTTCCACAGGGACCTTACTTGGATAAACTCGGCTCTCATGCCCGGAACGCGTTTGAATCGGCCCACCAGTAGACTTTGAATGTGAGTTGGTGTTAGGGTTTGTTTACAGCAAGGACACTCGATGGAATTTCCCAACCAAATCCATTCTTCAAGCAAATGGTGTGTATGTTAGCTCGGCAGCAGGGTAATCACTCCCCTTCACTTTCCAAACATACTGGACAGACTCCTGACTGAAAAAAAACCCGAAAGAAAAAAAAGGTTTGGTGAATTGACTTGTTTATTTGCCTTTTACAGCTAGTCAGCGTAGCTGGTGGCGAAGATGTAGAAAACACTGCAAGTAGCTCACTCATTTTTTTTTATATAAATATTGTTTGTACTGGACCAGTCATGGGAATGTTTGGGGCTTGCTCGTTTTTTTCTTATTTGGCTTTCGAACTCATTCATTTTGTTCGCGCAGAACTTACCGAGAGAACAATTCGTTTTAAAATACACTTTTTGTCTTTTATCAACTTATGTCTAGACCTAGTAAACTGATTAAAAGAAATTGGTTTTGGTGGATTCCGGTAACCTGAAAGAGTGGGAAAAAAATAAGCCGTGTTGTGTGGCATCAGCACCAGTCGAGAAAAATTTTGGATTTTCAAGTGGCTTATTTTTTTGGGAGCTGTCGCTGCTCACCGTTTCATAAATTTGTAGCTCCATGTAAGTCCTACCAAAGTTGTCTGCCCAAAAAAACCTACCCGATCAAGTTTTTTTTTTTGGAGCCCTTAGCCGCTTGAGAAAAAATCTAACTCACTGACGTCAGCTCGGGGGCGTTGTTTTGGATCTGTCAACAACTTTGCAGGGGAAAAAAACCCATCTAGAGTCAGCGAATTGCATACAAAAAAAAAATCTCTACACACTAGGTGCAGGGAGAGGGTTTAAGCGTGAATCAAAAATGAACTTACTTGATCTTTGGCCGTGACCTGGTCATCCTATTCAACCAAAAGAAAAAAATCACCATTAAAACAGCGCTGTTCTACAGCTTTTGATGCGAGTTTAGTTATGTTGGGTTTTTTTTGGAGACAGGGTGTCGACTGATGTAACTCACCTTATTCAGCGAAGGGTCACTCATTTTTTTTTTGCGGAGCTGAGAAAAACCCTGCCGATTCTTCTGTAAAAAAAAATTTGTGAACTACCATACGTGCCATCACTAGATTTCAAAAAGTATGAATGCGTCAGATTTTTTTGAAAAACGCCATCGATCCACGATATTTAAAAATAACTACACGCCATTTATGCATGGGGTCTCCCTGAAAAAAACACACTCGATTTTTATACTCATTCTGCTCATTTTATTAAACAAAAACCCAAAGGCATTATTTACAACATCACAGCCAGAGCCAAAAAAAGCCCATTTTGAAATGGCACTTGAAGGGTTTTTTGTGCAACTGCCACTTTGACCAATTTACAAAATGACACGGCTTTAAAAAAAACCAAAGCATATCAAAGTTTTTCAGCAAATGTCTTGGATTTACAAATTGACACGGCTTTAATAAAATAACAAGCCATAATGTTCTGCTTTGTCCAGCGAAAAATGTCTCTTTTTTCCTAATGGTTTGAAACAAATGAGCATGCCACGGACACAATCTCGTTGGGTAACCCTTGAAGTTTTGCTTCGTCCATAATCTTGGGACCTTGGGCATTAATGACTAGTTGTACAGATACCAGTGGTGGTTCTTGGGTCGCCCTGGGTAAAGGTGTGTTTGGTTGTGGACAGATTCGCAGGTGTCGTTGTGAATTGGCTCTCACTTGAATTTTTTGCATCGGCAAATGGGGCACTCATAGCGCGGTGGTTTGTGTTGATCTCGCTGGTGCTGTTTATAATGTTCCAAGCGGCCAAAGCTCTTGGGGCATAGGCTACACTGTATCCTAGGCCTATTCGGGCTGTGTTGTTCTTGCATATGGCGATTCAGGGATTTTCTTTGGGTGAAGGTTTTCTGACAGACTGGACAATCCACGCTATAGTAACGACTGGTACAAAAAAGAATGCTTGCGCAGTTGGTAAAAGGTCTTTGAGGGGATGGCGCTAGTGCCACACATGTACCTGATTTGTTCAAAAAATCTGACGCATTTATTACGCCATTATTGATCACCCCCCAGTTTTTTTTTCTCGTGGGAAAATCATGAGTGCTGTTTTGATGACCGGTTGTTGTTATGAACTGAATTGTTTCATAATTTTTTTAGCGCCGTCTAGTTCTAACTCGTCGCGTTGTTTTGATCGGCCTTTTCTTTTCATCGCAGGGGAGGGTTAGTGTCCATGTTCAAACAGTTCATGAAAGCCACAAAGGAAGATTCCTCGTGTTGCTCGCCCTTCTTTTTCCACTCCTGCCAACCCGCTTTGAAACCAGCGTGAAATCACGCCATGTTGACCGGTTGACCTGCCAGGTTAGGTAGTTGATCTGACAGGCGACGGCACAAATTTAAACGGTATTTGGTGATCTCAGAGACCAGTTCCACGCTTTCGTCGAGAAACACTGTCTTCACCACCAAAACGAAGAATTCTTTGATCGGATCTGGCGAGTTCTCCCCTTCCGGGTTCTCTGGGTTCTCCTGTGGGTTCTCTGGCTCCTTCTCCGGCTGCATCGAAGCTATCTGTCAAAACAAGAAATGTCTGCTCACCACAACTACCGCTCCCTTATATTAAGCTCCCAAAGATGACGTCAACCGGCTACCCCTAAGCGTGCGCTAGTAAAAAAAAAATCTGATGACGTATATTAGCACACTCAAAGAATGGCGTCAACAGGCTACCCCAAAGTGTGCGCTAGTAAAAATGTGATGGCGTATATTACCTCATCCAAAGATGGCGTGCACTAGTAAAAATGTGATGGTGTATATTACCACACCCAAAGATGGCATGTGCTAGTAAAAATGTGATGGCGTCAACCGGCTACCCCTAGCGCACACTAGAAAACGAACCCGCTTTGTCAATTTTTTTGCCCCTAAACATGATAACAGAAAAGCACAAGGTATATTTAGAAAAAAATGCCCAACGTATCAAACAAACGGCCAAGATATATTGTACCAAACACCTTGAATATTTCCGACAATATGCCCGTGAGTACAGGGCCAAGCACCGCGAATCTGTCCGAGAAAAAAGCAGACTCTACCAGAAACGCTACAGAGAACAACACCGAGAAATGCTACAGGATTAAGCTCGAAAATACAGAGCTGAAAACAAAGAGCACATCAAACAACTGAGGCGGATCAATCGTGCCCGACACCCTGAAAAAGCCCGAGAATATGCCTGTAAATACAAGGCCAAGTACCGCGAATTAATCCGAGAAAGATCCCGAATCAACCAGAAATGCTACAAAGAGTGCCACCAAGAAAAAATCCGAGAACAAAACCACCAATACAGGATCAAGCACAGAGAGAGCATTCGGGAAAGAGGCAAAGTCTACCAGAAACGTTATAGAGAACGCCACCGGGAAAGGATCCAACAAACTCGCCGAAAACAAGATCAAAACCGTCCACAGATAACAGAGACAATACCAAACCAGTCTCCAGAAACGGTCACCTCTCCACCTTTCCAGGCTTCAACACTTGCCGAAGACATATCGTGTCGATTTAACACTGACGCTGACCCAGAGAACATTGCGTTTTTAGACCTAGCCGTCACTTTTATGTAACTTAAAGCTTTTTAAGTCACGTTCCAGTTGAGTGGACGAATAAACAAAAAATATGGTATCGTACGCCTGGTAGTTTCTTAAAGGATTTAATTCATTTTTTCTTATCTTAATCTCCTGGGCACCAGTCGGTCTAGACAGATTTTTTTCATGTTTAATGAATAATTAGAATCTGCCTTTGAGCTATTGGCACATGCCGTGGAGATGGCGTGACATTTAGTCAGGTAGGCATGTGCGTTAGGTTCAAATTGCCTTCATTAAGGGTTTTTGGCACTTGGATTATAAATATCTTTTCAAAAATCATCTGTGAACACCATTTCCTGTCAGGAACAACAGAGCAGGTCATTTTTTACATTGACCGTGACTTGGGTCCCGAAAAAGTCTCCGCCCCAGGGGAGTGCGTGCCTGCATTGAATCTTAGCATCCTTGGAATGGTGTGACTGCGGCGTCAGTGTATAGCACAAAAAACCAACAACTGCGATCATGGAGACTAACCACGATTTGAGCCCTTTACGACGGGCCCTTCGACATGAGCAAGAGAAGGGTGAGGTGAGCCCTACTTGGGATTTTTTTTTTAATTCTCTTTGTCTCCAGGCCTAGCACAACCATAGTGTCAGTCCCACTCAAAATGTTTTTTTTCCTTTTTTTAATAATGCCTAGATACTCAGTCACTGGGATCAACTACCGCTTGAACTCCAACAAATGATCCAGTGGATGGCTGATCGGCTACGGGCCCATGAACGATTAAAACAAGGCTGGCAGAAAATTCACCCCAACTTCGAATCCTGTTTTATCTGTGATCGCTTATTAATGTTCAACGACGACCATCGTATCCTGGAACATTACCCACTAGCACACATCTGGAAAGCGCCGCATTCTCGTCACATACTCATCCATTTTCCACTTGGCCACCAATGGACATTACCGCATTCACCACGCATTTATCACCAAGAGTGCATGCACCAGTATTATCCCTTTTTAGAGCAGTCCTATTGTCCCTTTTTATAGAGTATCAACACCACCGACTTGGTAGACCTAAAAACCAAAAATAAATTAGC
>Ga0126338_10002223_pt1 | contig 13231 bp, 6 predicted proteins | sample OrbCmetagenome_2_FD_92529 | JGI IMG/M metagenome (GOLD analysis project Ga0126338, IMG submission 92529) | Coral microbial communities from Petempiche,Puerto Morelos, Mexico - Orbicella C C metagenome | ecosystem: Host-associated > Invertebrates > Cnidaria > Coral | place: Petempiche,Puerto... | reverse complement strand
CTCTGTAACAAGTAAAGAATGAAGTAACTGCTGGAACAGAACTTAGCTGCCAAGCAACTTATCAGTTTGAATTGTTTATCATTGCAAATATCTGAGCGTGTTAAATAATATTTTCTGGAAAGACTTCTGGCTTGTTTTAATACTTGGCCCGTTGAATGACTCATTCATCGAGCTCGCGTCATACCGTGGGTGGAGAGCGTTTTTTATTCACGCCCGGCCGGCTGTTAGGTCTTATGTCTCAGTCAGGTGCCATAAACAGTTCATGTACTGCGGTATTTAGCTCGCACCCGCACGCCACGACAAATACAGAAATGTTAGTTGTGAAACGGTTGACAAAAAGAAGGGCATGATTTAGGACCGCCTTTCTATTCCCAATATAGCAGCGACTTTATTTTTGTAAGGCTGTACGTGAAACAATAGAACAACGAAAAAACTACCACAGGAGTTCAGAAAACAATTTGATTTGAGCTTAAAATAGCTGTAAGTGACCTCAATGTAGCTAGGAGCTGACAGCGCGGTCGGGCGTGCAGTCAGCGTGTCCAAGGAGACGTCAGCAAGTTACAAACCGACTATGGCTGCTGAAGAGGGAACATCACAATCTGCTAATGAAGCCTCGGCTGACACAGCGACCAGTTCCGCAATGGTAAGGTTAATCTGATCTTATTTTTTATTCAGCTATTAAGATTACTCACTGCTCGCGCCAGAAGGCTCCCGAAGAAGAACTGATAGTCCTCTAATGAACTACTACAGTTCAATATTGCGGCTAATTAAACTTTAGAGCGTATTCATTCTTATTTCTTGGAGATGTAGTTTTGTTTCGTGGTCTGTGTTTTGCGCTGAGGTAGACAACACTTATTGGCAAGGCATGACGGCTTGCTATTGCTCACTTTGATCTCCTCGTGCCGCATGTTGTAGTGTCATCGACCTGATTATGACGGCAATTCTAGGACTGATTGAACTGTTTGATACCACATTTGTCTGAGATTTATCATTGTAATTAAAAAAAACAAGACAGAGTTTGTTTTAATTATTATGCAAAACCACCCAAAACTAACGACCGACTGAAAACCGTGCATCATGTCGAAAAGAAATGTTTTCTTGTCGAGCACGCGTTATCGGCGGAAATCAAACAAAGTTCTGCCATCAACTTTCGGTTTCGAAAGGCTTTAGAATAGCAGATATTTTATGGAGGAAATATTTCATTGAATATTCGAACTTTGGCTTTAAGTTACCCCTCTTTCACGCCCAGAAACTTAAGAACCTTCTCCAGTCTCACCGCCTCCGCCGGTTTACAAAGAGCCGGCGAAAAGGAGATGTCATCTTCGAAACAACCTCACGAAAAGTCAAATTCCTAAAGGGACGTTTTGGGCATAATTCGTGAGTTACATGACATAACTTAAAGTATATGTTCCGCGGATTTAAGGTCAAACATTAAAGAAACAAATACAGGAAACCTCTTCATTTGTACTGGATAATAAACCAAAGAATTGAGTTTATTTATCAGGCGAAGAGAAGTATAGTCTTAATTCTGCCGACAAAATGACTTCTGAGATTGGAATTGCTAGAAAAATATCGCACCTGCGAATTATTTGATTTTACGTTGGGAATATTTCATTTGTTACGATCGAAACTGTACTCCCAGAGCTCAACCCTCAACTGACTAGGCTAATCCTGACTCCTCTGGTAACTCACTTGGTTGAAGACCACATCACAGATTTCAAAACTGATTGCACTTTCCTGGTCTTTTTTTTATATAAAACGAGAGACTCTATTTGGTGTAAGGTCGGCAGAGATTCAGTATGAAAAATATTCAAGCCTAATATCTCCGACACTAATGTGTTTTCCTTTTTTCGGAAACCCCAGGCAATTCATGTGGTTTAAACAGATGATCCGTAAAGATTGCGTGAAGATAAAGTAACATACACAAAACAAACTTATAAAAAAATAACTTCAGACGATTAATGGCCACAGACTTCAATGGAGCTCCCATGTGCTTTTTTTTATCAATAAGAATCAGCCACAGACAAATGTAGCGATATTATCATGTCAGTCTTTTAACATGTAACATTGTCTTTGATGTGATAAATTTGGTGCTATACTTGCGTTTGATCTTGAGCAACAACTCGAGGTCAAACCGAAAAAAAAAAATCTGCATTTTATGTCAATTGAGATTTGAACGTATTTGTTTGCCTGACATGTCAGTTTTGAGAACACTAGTTTTACAGAGAAGCATCCTGGAAGGAACATTAAGCGCCATTTCTTTGGCTTATTAAAGACTCGCAACTTACTGTTGTGGGCTACTTTGCTGAATAGAACATAAATTCAGTTGTGAGTAGGTCGAAAACAGCTTAGTTCAATCAATGTCACTTCAGTTCTGTGTCGATCTTTCTTTAAAACATTTTCCTTGAAAATAGACTGAACCTATCGTAAACAGGCTAAGATATTATATCTGATGAAGCGGTTACATGCAGACTAGATTAAGACACGCTAAGACGAGTAGATTCAAAACTGCGCCAGTTTCGTTGGTTGGATTTTGGTTTGAGCTGATTAATAAACCACCATGTTTACTCCGCAAATAACGCAACTGTTTTTATAACTTCCTGTTTGACTGCGATCCCTGCCAGTTCAAAGGAATGCGGTAAGAATTCACACCGAAAGTTCTGAGCGGTGTTTCAGTGCGTCGCCCACAAACATGAACAAACAATTATACAGCTAACTCTGAAGTACAGAAAGTTCCAGCTCTGGTTAGCCAGGAACGCAATTAACTGAGTTTTACTTCCCATATAGCCTTGTTACAGCATTTTGTTTTTCTTCAGAGATATTCATTAAAAGTTAAATCTGTTTTCATCTTCTTTCTTTCCGAGATGATTGTCTAATATTCCCATGCACAAGATCTCATAGACCCTGCGTTTCTCATTCTCATAAAACCTATCGAAAGCCTCTCTACACAGGAATGTGCATCTATATTTTTCTTTTGGGTTTTTGTTAAACTTATTTAGCTGTTGAATTTATTCTATCTTATCAGGGAAGTTTTACGTAGCCGGAGAGTGACCTTAGATTTTAATGTGATGAGGCTTGTACTGAAGTAATAATAGATTTAGGACTAAACCTTCAAAACACTGACTGATTATAACTTGCTGTTTGACTGCGATCCCTGCTAGTTAAAAGAAACGCGGTAATGATTTACACCGAAGGTTCTGAGCGGTGTTTCAGCGCGACGCCCACAAACAATTATACAGCTAGCTCTGAAGTACAGAAAGTTCAAGCAATAGTTTGCCAGGAACCCAATTAAGAGAGTTAAATTTCCCATATAACCTTGTTACAGCATTTTGTTTTCTTCAGTGATATTCATTAACAGTTAAATCTGATGTCACCTTCCTTCTTTCGAGAGCTGATTGTCCAATATTGCCATTCACAGCAACTGGATTACTGCATGTTAGCCCATAAACCATGTGATTCTCAATCTCATAAAACCTATCGAAAGCGTCTCTACACAGGAATGTGCATTTACATTTTTCTTTTGGGTTTTTGGTAAACTTATTTAGCTGTTGAATTCGTTCTATCTTATTTGGAAAGTTTTACGTAGGCGGAGAGTGACGTTAGATCTTAATGCGATGAGGCTCATATACACTGAAGTAATAGACTTAGGACTCAACCTTCAAAACACTGACTGATTACAGTCACATTCTCTCCCTCGTTTGTAAGAAGTCTATTGAAATACTGCTTAGACCAAGAAAACACGAAAGATGAGTTTACAGTTACTAAGTTCATTGAGTAAAAGAGCGTTGGAGAGATAAAAGAAACCTGTACTCACGCCATTCATGTAATGACTTAATGATAAGGTCCTGAAAAAACTTATCAGTTTTTTTTTTCTTTTCCTGCTTTCACAATTTGAACTCTTTTTTTTTAATCTGTTCTGAGCTGTGTTGGTGCCATATTAGTTCACATCAGTATTCTTGGACTTGAAGCACTTGAGCTTCAAACATGCAAAGAGAAATAAATTGGTCATATTGGGTGTTTAATGATTTTTTTCTTCGTTACAGGTTGTTTCACTGATTCCTAAAGTTTTCTTAAAACACGACAAAGTGTTGTAAACCACACTACTGTTCGAACAATCGAGTGCAAGAGATGCGAGCATAGCTTATAGCTGACAAATTCGCTAAGAGAAGAGAAACAAACCTAGCGTGATAATATTTTATGCAGAAAATATGAGTCAAGCTTGGTAACAATGAATTTCCGGCGAGTGGGCCAGATTTGACAAGCTTGCTCGTGGGCGGTTTTTGTCCATTTCATGGATATGCGGACATAGTTCTGTTTGTCGCGCATTGCAAATTTAAAACTTCAACGAGTGACAGCTGTCCTAAGGTGGGTCTGTGATTAATTGTTGCAGGTCTTCAATGTTCCATACATGCTTATGTCCACACATCATCAGACAGGGTGTTACTGAACTGAGTCGTTCCGTATGGCTACATTCACTAAGCCGTACAATAATGTTGACCCGGGAAAGTTGCATTCCTTAGTAAGTAAATCGACTCGAGAATCTCAAATTTCCGTTTCCCCAGTTTTCAGTCCAATCTTCAATAAAATGTAAAGACGACTGGAAGATCCGATATTCAAGGCTTAGACATTATTTAAAAAACTTATATTTCTTTTAATTTTGGGGGTAAAGGAAGATAACTCTTTCAGATTCGTTTTATAGAGGGACGGATGACAAAAGCAAATATCAGACCGCTGTTTCCTTTCATTTAACCTGTTTGTCATCGTACCACGCCTTTTAGCGAAAAAAAATTGAATTATATTTCGTGTATTAAGTTTTCATGTTTTACTATAGATATTACTTACGCTAATTTGTATCTTGTTGAAGGGTTTAGCTGAAAGAAAGCAATACATGATTACGTAATTATAGTGAAACAAAATAAAAAATAAATAATGAGTGTGTGATGCGCAGTTAAAGCCGAAGGTAGAAAGAACTGGTGTTTTAATGCAATACATATAGCTTTTCATTTTAAACGCCCTACATCATCAACAAATTTCCGTTGCTGTTAACTCTATCTCAGTAAGAATCATTTAACGTTCGTGTTTTAATCATTCATGACGATGAATTTATTTATAACAACGCGACTGAATTTGTTTTAAACTGTTTACCGATACAATGGAGTAAATTCTCGTTTATTTAGAAGTAAATTTTTATACGGATTATGCCTTTACAACCACGTTTTTAAAGTGCTATTTTCAGGCTCTTTCATGTTAAACACCTTAAATCATTTGCGAATACAATACAGCAAATTCTCGTTTATTTACGCTTTGTATCTTAAATGAGGATTATGCTCAGTAATTTATAGCTTCACGACTATATGTTTAAGGTAATATTTTGTTTTTTCACTTTAAACTGCCCAGATCACAATAGAGTAAATTCTGGTTTATTTGGACGTTGTTTTTAATAAGGATTACGTGGAGTGATTTGCCCGTCCGCAAATATTTGGAGCCCGCGTGTTGACTGGAGCGACACATTCAAGAACATTCCACTGTGGGAACTGACGTAACTTTCCATCGTTGCTATTATAGTATAAGTTTGCAGTTATATGTTATAAATGTAGCCAATATTCAGTTACGCCGTTAATTTAGCGGAAGATGTTTGTCGGCGAGGAAGCGTTTCCGCGGGTAGTGATACATTTAAAAATCATCTCAGCAAAGCTTGCCGTTCGACTTCAGCGAGGCTGAATCCGCACAGCATCGTAAGATATTCCGACGCTTATTGTCTGTTTACCGTACCTCATGGCTGATTCGGACGATTTTCCCATAGTAAGTAAATTAATTTACTTGCTAAATTACTCTATAGCTGAGTTTGGTGTCCTGTCTCGCGGCAAAACACGAGTGATAAACTATGGGCGAATTATCGCCGGCGTGGCAGACGAACTTAGAAGAGACAATTTACAATACGATAGCAACAGGTCAATAACAGTTATTGTTCTTGGAATTCCGGTCTGCGTCTTCAACTTATCGCCTAATCTGTCTGCTTTATCCAATTAGTATCTTTAAACTCATTTTCAGTTGTTTTAAGATCAAAAGGTCAACTTTTCGTGCTAGTGTCACATAACGTCAGTGATTGATTTGGGTGAGGGCGCGCACAGTTTCTAGAATTGCCTATATAATGGCGGGCTTATATTGCAAAGAGCTGGATGGTGAACAAAAATTTTACGACAGCGAAACTGAGAGGTTAAGATGCACCACCAGTCACCTAAACTTATTTAAGACCGATTGTCCTGCAGTTGAAGTAATAGTGTAATTACCCTGTTTTCATTATCTTGGATAAACTGTCGGCAAATCATTTTGAACAACTCTTGACATTCACGCGAGCAAGCATGTACCACATCTCTGGTGGCAAAGTAAGTACCCTTCTTTGAGCATGATTTTCACTCTCTTGTAGATTAATGAGGAAGGTAATTTTTAGTGTTGATTAAGCTTGTTGTTGTCTCTTCAATTCTGTAATGTTTCAGTATTTTAAACTTATAACTGGGAGAGCTCCTTTATGGTGAGCATTTAATTTCTCCGTCAGTGCATAGTACTGGACTGCATTAACTGTTTTAGTCGCCAGCTAGAAATATAAATTGCTTTTCTTGACTGCCGTACACAATGCACACTTATTCGCGATGCACATCTTCCAGCAATTCTGCTGGGTAACATGTCTGCTTGACAGCAAATGCATTTATATTGCAACAAATAAGCGCCTGATCAAAGCATGGGAGTTCAAGGTTTGTTCCTCAGGATTCAAGTACCGAAATATTTTAAGGTACAGACTTCATCAGCCTGGCTGTACACAAAAACTGGTAATCAACACCAGCGTCTGCATAATAAAGTGACTAGGAGTATGAGAGAACTGAACTAAGATAAAGAGGAATTTAATCTCTAGAGTAACATTCAGGGAAAAGTCGAGCTTACCATTCAAAAGCTGGACGTTTGTTGCAGTCAAGGAATTTTGAGCTACGACACCAAATTTAAAGTGACAGTGTGCGAGATTGAAACTCGTAGAAATACTAGAAGTATTTTATTTGCTCTAGATGCGATGCATGCTGGTCGATTGCAGGATATCTCTAGTTATTTCAGTAGTTAAGTTTCCTCCCTAACATAATTTATTCGTATATATCCTGGGCAAGCCTGAGAAACACTGTGGATGGTGTAAAATGAATTGATTTAGTAAAAAAGACGCACACGAGTGCGCAACATAACTAAGTCAGTCGCAACATAACTAAGATAATATAAAAGTACCGAACGGAGTTTGAGAATCTTTTTCCTATCCATGATGTTTCCTGGAATATTACATTTACTCCTGGCTGTTAAACTTAGAGAATGGACTTTAAACTGACCTGAGAGGACCAAGGTATCTTCTTATAAAAAAGGAGTTGTGATTGCTAACTTCAACTACTTTCGTGTGGAGGTAAAAAAAAAAAAGCAGAAAAATAACTAGGAAGACTTAATAGCAAAAAATCGTGAGACCGGGTTGTTATAGATTGCTTTAAACCATAGAAATGTAACTGCAATATTTATAGATTGAAAACAAACTAAATAAACTGCAAAGCCGTGAACAAAACTGTTTGATTGAACATTGGATCTCACAGGAGATTTAATCAGCCAAACTTGGAAAGTAAAACGATGAGAAGTCAAAGACTACTGCATGGCTGACACAACGTAGTATATTTAAAACAAGATTTCGATTGTCCAGACCATCCTTATTCAGGTTTAGATGCCACTTCTTGATTTTTAGATGTTCAGATGTTATAGATCGATCATTTTTGTAGCTTTGTTGAGCAATGATTCTCACTACGACAGTCTGTCTATAACATGGTGACAGCCAATGTCTTCACATTTGGGCTTGACCTGAGCGAGTTTATTGCAATCCTAAAATAGATCACGATAATCTCTGAAATTAAACGCCTAAAGTCTATTTGTCAATTGATCAAATTTAGTCGAGGAGTAAGGGCCAAAGGCGGGTTAGAAAAATGTTTGTGCAGTGGTAGTTAAGCAGTTATATTTTAAGCAAAAAAAAAAAAAAAGAAGCGGAAACGGAAAGAGCTTGATAATTTGTTTTTCAGACACTTAATCCGAATCTCATCCGATTTTCCGAACAAATTACCCCGTCATTCCTTCAAGTTTCTGGAGTTTTCAATTCGGCAACAACTGTAGCTATAAATAGCAATGAATTCATACAATACGGCTGAATAGTTGAGATGACAATGCGAAGAAATGCTGTTGTAGCCTCCCTTTGTAACACTGCGGTGGTGGTCGTACAAGTGGATTCTTTGACTGAGTTGTGCCTTATCAACACAACTGGTCAATAATCTTAACTTATCAGACACCCGGTCCTAGAACAGAGTAAATACACTCAAGCAAGGATAAGCCTTAAATTAACAAACGAAACTAGCTATTGAATTCACGGCAACGCCGTGTCTTACGTCTCAATATAAATATTTTAACTAAGACTAGAAGCCTTGCTGTTGTTAGGCGGCCTCCATTGAAGATGGAGTTTAAACAATCTCAAGCCGTGCAGTGACGTAGGAAGAGCAATGTTCAGCTACCGCACACAGCTCCCACGAGAAACGAACTATAACTAAACGGTTAAATTTAGATTCTGTATAGTGTGTGATACCACAATACTGAATAGAGGATACAAGTTTAGACTGAGATGCTAAAATTATACACGCTAGATAATCACCCGTCATGTGGTCGCACCAAAGAAAGGTCATCACTTAGTTACAGAGCGATAGGAGGTTTTTGTGGCGTTGGATAACTTCAAGAAGGACAAAGAATCTCTTGAACTTGAATAATGATGGCGATGTGATCCCAATCAAGTTAATCAGTTCGCATTTAGTTCACGCTGTGTTGATCCATTTGTTCAGGGTCCAAATGACGCACGGACTCACAGAGAACAACTGTGTTGAGGCCCGTAAAGGTGCGATTGCGAAATACCTATCATTGAGGAAACTCTGCCGGCCTCATTGCCAAGGCATTTGGAGTTTGGAGTTTTGACTTTAGCTAAATAGCTATGACAGACATGTCATGACATTAGTGACAGCTTTTAAAAAGACATGAAAGACATAAAAGATTGTTTTCTGAAACATAGAGCTCAATTGGAAATACACCACGTACAGACAGACTGTTTTCTTGTGTTAATTTCTGTTTCAAGTTAAAAACGTTTTCTATTTAAAACGTTCTTCGATACTAGTAATGCAGCTGGCTTTTTTCTTGATACAATGGATCCAACAAAAATACGACGGGGTAATCATAGAGTTTTCCTGAATATCATTGACGAAGTTAATAACGTTTTTCGGTCTGTAAAACAACAAACCGTTCATTGTTATTCGAACTCTTCAGGGGGGCCACGTGGAAATGTTTCAAAACTTTATGAAGGTAAACTAAGTTATCAATACCTTTCTATGTCCCGCAGAGCTACAAGAGGTTTATATAAGATATTCATTTATAACGTTCCTTTGTCGTTTACCTGTTGACCTTTGTTGAAGTATTATTTACACTTCACGGGCTTATAAATTTTGTATTATTTCGCCGCGGTAAAAAAATTGTTTCGAATAACTTGAGCAAACCCAGGTAAACCATGTTGTGAAAGGAAACTGAATTCTCGAGATTAACCAGTTTGTAATTTTTTTTTTTCTTAGTGTTTTTTTTCGCTCGGCATTCAGGCTAATGATCAATTAAACCTAGGTTCTCTACAACAGAATGAAATATTTCTTATGCCACCTTTTTTGCTGGTTTCGCTGAAGCGTTAAAACGTATTACAAAACACAATACGTAACTTTTAAATTGTTTCCTTCTGGAGAAAACGCACCGCCCCTTGTTTTGATTTACATGACCATGAGTTTAACATAGCTTTGGAGTTAGATAATATAACAGATTGTGCTAATCCGCCTATAAAAAATCGCGACTTTCTTTTGGCGAATTGTTTCACTTGTACCTTGACAGGTTATTTGTATTGCCATGACAACACCGAGCAGTAAACCTGTTTGTTTAGGCTGAGGAATGTGCTAGAAAAGATACCTACAACCTTGACCTCTGACGTCGGTATAGAATAGTGATTAGTAACAGTTAGTAGATTAATCTTTTGGTAAAACATAACGACGAAAGCTGTAAACCTCAGTGACGCTAAAGTAAGTAGATTTCTACCCGGTGGATTTGGTTAAGTGTATTTTGTTTCTGTAGATTTGATTTATTGTGTAAAATTCTGCTATTTTGTTGTTCTGCTCGAGTGCTCCTCTGTGTATCACAGTCTTTGGTGTTGTTTTAAAGAGGCAAGTTTCTTCTAAACGTTTGTCTTTCCTTATCAAACGAAGCTAAAACAAAGATTGCCAACGGAAGTAGGAAATCTAAACAGGATTTTTCTATTTTGTGTTCTGACTTTGTACATATAGTTTCCTTTCTGATAAAGTAATTCTTATCTGTCATTTTCTTTATTAATAAGTAATTGTAAATCACTAAGAGTTGTAACATTTAATATAGAGCCCAGGCTTTGTAAAACTTAACTGGGAAAGATCGTTCTTACTTTTTTTTTTTGCTCGTTGAATAATTTCATTTTCTTTTGTTTTCAAAAAATATCTCAGCTTAAAGAAATGATATGCTGATTTGAAAAGAAAGCCTAGACTGTCACGTTCATTGTATTACCAGAAATTTCCGTCAAGAGTCAAGATTAAATTACGTTTTCACGTTAGCGACGTAATCACCCTTGATAAGTTACTCCAGAAGTTTCTATTTTAATACTTCAACTATTAAATTAAGCCCAGACATTTTTGTCACAAATATGTTACGGACGGTGCCCGTGAACAATAATAGGCAAATTTCTCGCCAATTCAGCTTAATATATTCTATTGAGATTGCTAAATTTAGTCAGCCACTCGAACCGAAATAGCTCAGTTTGTTGTCTCACTTAAAAAGTGTCTTTGATGTATAGCAATTGACACCTCTGCTGTAGTTCTGCCTCTAGCTAGTTTTCCTTGGTTTGAAAAGCTTTCTCTAACGCTTAACAGTAATTTTGGCTCACGGACTTCACAGCAACGGGCCAAGGTAGATGGAAATTGTCTGACAAGTTTCGCAATCAATCACAATGCACATTTTGCGTTAAATTATCCGAACTCCTCTGAAGCTTTTGTGTTTGATTCTAGACATGCAAACTAAAGAGGCTCTTTAAAACTTTACTTGTGGTAAAATAAATGTCCGCTGAAGTCCTCGAGGTCGCTTCAACTCGACCCACTAGTACGGTGAGATTGACTCGGAATTTAACTGGGTAAGCTAACGTAATGTTATTTTTATTGCAGCCCTCTTCAACTGAAATCAAGTCATCGCCGATGCCTCCAATGGGGTCCATAACACAACGTTCACCAAAGTGCGCTCGTTGCAGAAACCACGGCGTCATCTCTATTCTCAAAGGACACAAACGATTTTGCAAATGGCGAGATTGTGCATGCTCTGATTGCAATCTTATAGCCGAGAGACAAAGAGTAATGGCCGCGCAAGTGGCGCTTAGAAGACAGCAAGAAAGCGACGAGGCGGCGAGCCATCTTTCTTATGGTTCGATGCAGTTGTGTTTTAATCCAAATATGCACAAGGCATCAAGAATAATCCCTCCTTCGCCAACATCTCCGCGAGAAGGTCAAATCACTCAGAGAAGCGCAAGTTTATCTTCGCGATCAAGTTCGCCAAACGACGAAGTCAGCAATGAGTTTGAATCTCCTACAAGTAGTGCAAACGAAGGTAAGCTTGATAAACTGCTTATTATTTTAGCCGCCTTTTCCTTCACGTCCCAAATAGGAAAAATCGTTCTTTTCGAATGGAATTTAAGTCAGGCCCAAGTTTCCAACTGGGTGGAAAACATTTGGAATGCTTAATGCTCTTGCAATCTTTTGATTGGCTCCGGGGTTTGTACGCGCGCACATTCGGCACGAAAACGGCACTAGTGAAGTCTTGGCTTGCCCTGGCTTTGTTTAAAGCGTTAATGGGAGGTTAGCTTCAATATGCCTGCGGCTAAGTTATAATAACATGTTGAACTGTTCTAGGCTGATTTGAGCCATGAGTCTCATGCGGAAGTCTATAATCTATACAATGTACATTGGTTTATTTCCGTGCTTCTATCGATCAGTGCTGCGTTTATGAATGGCTGAAAAACTACAGTTCACATTCACAAAAAATAGTACACTTTGGATGGTCAGTTGAGTTAATTTCTAAGAAAGCTTATCGCCGTCTTAGTAACGCAAGAATAGTACGAACATTCGTCAGCCTTCGGGCTGTAATTGATTTTAAGATAGTTAAACTGTCACCATACTTAGTCGTCTAAAGCAGTTGCTCTCTATTTGTTTATTTGTAAATAGAAAGCATGTGTAAACAAAACATTTCCAATCAAGTATCCTCATATGAGCAAAAGTGTTGGAGTTTGAAAAAATTGCCTGTCTGAGCATAGCCGATATTTAGTATTCAAACTCAGTCAGCACAAAAACTAGGCACACAGTTAGAAATCGAGAAAATTTTAACAAAATGCACTGGTGTTACTTTTGATTGATTTTGTTGGAGAAGGAAAGCAATCATCTTTTTATATGAACATATTTGTTCAAATCTAACTGTAGCTTGTTAAAAATTGGAAAGTTCCAACTTAATTTTTGCTTTTTGTCGAAGCGCTCACATCAATATTCCTCAGTTAACTTATGTGAACAGATAGAGTACAACTAGTAAAGATGAAAAAATCACGGACAGAAATTTTAGTCCTAATAAAGCGTTTATTAATAACCGATGTATTTTGAAAAGAGCGAGTGATGTATACACAAACATAGTAGTCAAAGTACTGCGGTAAATGATTATCTGGACTAATATCTTAAAAATAATACGAAAACACTGATTTTTTTTTTCCCAAGACGTTCGAGTGAGACACTGAGCGAGGTAATCACAAATTTGAGAACTGTTTGTCTATAAAATAAAACACTGTATCGACATAGACATTTGCATTTATGGTTCTTGCGGCTATATAATATGTAAATTTATCTCCTTTCTTGGATAAGTAGTTCTGATTTCAGAAGGACATCGATAAGAAAGATTCGTTTGTCTGCATCTATGGAAGTACTTAGTTTAAAATACCTGTGCGTATTTCTGGTAAAACGTTTCAAAAACTGCAAACCAAAAACACGTGCCACATTTTGAAGACTAACAGAAACAACTGGTAACGTTCAGTGAAGTGCATTAT
>Ga0126338_10002222_pt1 | contig 13231 bp, 6 predicted proteins | sample OrbCmetagenome_2_FD_92529 | JGI IMG/M metagenome (GOLD analysis project Ga0126338, IMG submission 92529) | Coral microbial communities from Petempiche,Puerto Morelos, Mexico - Orbicella C C metagenome | ecosystem: Host-associated > Invertebrates > Cnidaria > Coral | place: Petempiche,Puerto... | reverse complement strand
TGAACGTTCCTTACGCGCAAATGAAGGTCATAATGGTGTTAATGAGAGTTTAATGACCATAATGAAAGAAATTTGGACACAAATGAATGTTTATTTTCTGTAAATGAACAGCAAAAGGTGTAAAGAAGGTAGAAGTTTCTAGCTGCTGAATTGTGTTTGTAAAATTTAAAATTGTCGTTCCGTTTCTGGAAATCTTTATGTATTTATGGAAACAGCAGGCATATCTTGTTTTTGAAAACAAGTTTATCGTAAGAAGACATACTCGAAGACCCTCGAATTTCTCTCAACACTCATACTTCAGAATGGGATTCAGAATCAATGTAAATATATTTGATGACGTATGCTGCTCTTAAACTATAACTTTGAATTTATAGCTTGGACTTAAAACTAAGGTTAGAAACATGAAAAGAAAAGAGTTTACCTTTATAACTGGAACGATATCATGCAGATTTGAATTTTCTCCACCAAGCCGCAATTGCGTCAACAACAGACATTAAACAATTGCTTTCCTGCTGATACTATTTCATATTCTGCCAGTGGAATGGTTTAAACTCTGCTGTAAAAACAATCCTGGCAATTTAAGTTGTTCCGTGATTTGGAAAAAACATATGCACACAGCTTTCCAAAAGTGCATTAACGACTTTGAATATAGAGTGATAATAGCAGTTTGCGAATGGCAATTGTGTTTTATTACCCTTTTTCTTTAGTCTTAGCAGCGTCAGTTTTATCTTCAGTTAAAAGTGTTTTCAGTGAAACCAGTCCAGAGAAGATGGGCGGCAAGCCTGTTAAATATGAGAGTCCTGATAGACCATGAAAGGGGCGGTCGAAGTCCCACTTGCTAGCCCAAATGTTTCCAAAGCCCATTTCGCAGCCTATTGTTTACCCAAATCTCAGTACCATTCCCGTTCCTTTTGTGATTCGCAGTCCCAGTGACTCCCAGTGACTCCCAACTTCACTGACCCAAATCCCTTGTTCCAAGTGAAAAAAAAAGTAAGGCAAATCCCAGTTTCCATTTTACCTCTTCAGGTCTCTCAAATAAACTTCCGCGATCGAAGTAATCGTCAATTCAGGTCTAAGTTGCATACAAACAAGCTTAAGGTACATTCCTTTGGGATGATCCAGATTCAAGATCACTCGGGTCATGGTGCGTTGAAGAAACCAATGAATCCATTCTGGGCAAGGATTCATGGGCTTGATGAATCCACTCTGAGCAAGGATTCGTCGGTTGATGAATCTACTCTGAACAAGGATTCATAGGTTGATGAATCCACTCTGGACAAGAATTCATCGTTTGATGAATCCACACTGGACAAGAATTCAGGGTTGATGAATCCACTCTGGACAAGGACTCATCGGTTATTGAATCCACTCTGGACAAGAATTCATCACTTGATGAATCCACTCTGGACAAGAATTCAGGGTTGATGAATTCACTCTGGACAAGAATTCATCGGTTAATGAATCCACTCTGGACAAGAATTCAGGGTTGATGAATCACTCTGGACAGGAATTCATCGGTTGATGAATCCACTCTGGACAAGAATTCATCGCTTGATGAATACACTCCGGACAAGGATTTATCGGCTTCTTTGATGTACCATGATCTGACTGTGATCTTGGATCATTGATCTTCATCCGGATAATCCCAAACAAACGCACCCTTTTATTCACAATCTAAAGCTGTCCAAAGCATACAGCTGTTCAAAGTAAAAATCAGTGGCCGATTCTACTTTCAACATCGTTCCACCTACCTTCACGAATAGACCACTGTTTTAACGTCGTAACCGCCAATTGTTAATTCAGTACACATCCTTTAGGAAAATGGAATTAAATATTATAATTACTATTATTAGCATTGAGTATTGATGGAAGTTTGCGAACGGAAATCATGTTTTCAATAGTTTGACGGCTATACAAGTGTTTTCGTCTTTGCAGAATTAGTAGTAGTTGTACAGTACACTAGTATCAACATTGACTCGAAACAGAAAGTGAAATGACACACTATTAGAATTCCTGTTACTTTCCCTTCCACAATAGGATTATGCCAACTTTGAACACAAGATTTATAACACTTCACAACATTACTGAAGCCAGGTATAAACTTATATCTCTGAGATTAATATGTCCAAAAAATACTAAATTTTTAATGAATTTTTTTTTTCATGCATTCTAAAGTTCAGTTGCAATAAAAATACTTATTTTGTTTCTTGTTGGATCTTTCAATTAAAACGCCTGCAAAACGTTTTTGCCTAAAAGCAGAAACTTCGTAGCTATCACACGTTTGAACAAATTGGAAAAAGAAAAGGTGAGTATATTTGCTCTCAGTTAGAAGCTAATGGGACAAGTGAAATGAAAACAGAAAAATGTCAGGTAAACACAGAAATGGCTCTCCGTTTTGTTGCTTTAAACGCAGACATTTCCACCGGTTTCGTAGGTTATCTGGCCTGTCTTATGCTTAATCCAGTTTAATCACGGTATTAACCCTTATTTAACGTTAATTGGCTACTTTTGATTGAATGGTCTTTTGATGGTCGTAAAAATTGTTTTCTGGTCAGGAAATAGTCCGAGAATATGGCTGGCAACATAATGCTGTCGAATAAGGTTTTGCATTAAAAATGATCAACAATCCATGCTATCTTTGAAAAGCCACCTGATTCACTAGCTGAACATGTACATTATTTTTTTATCCGTTTCCATTTCTCGTTTTCTTGTTTTTTTTTTTTTATTCAAAGCCAGGTACAGGAGCATAATATAGAATACTCCGTTTTAACAGAATCCGAAAGCGCACTTAGCAACGTGGTTCGTGTATTAAAAAGATCGATTCTTCACCAAAAAGAAAACATAAAAATAAATAAATGCAGATTCATGAGATAGCTTCCCTTCCAAGCTTGTCGTATTTTTTACCAACAGATTAACTGAAAAGGCTAGTGACTCACCTTTGTTGGTTGATCGATGAAAGCTTCGCCGCCCCATTTTCCATTCCTGGCCCTCAGAGTAAGAAGCGTTTTGTTGATTGAGCGGCAACAAGATATTTTAGTCGCGCAGTTTAAAATCTCTTTCTGTCAGGGTCTACGTTTGACATTACTTCTATTTGAAGATGAAGCTTTACCTTTCGAACCGGTTTAATTAAATTTTTAAACAGCAAAATATCCCAATGTCATCTAGTTTTTTTCTTCCGGTAAACAGATGCCATTCTTATGTGACAAAATGACTTAATTCCGTGAGATAGATTGCCGGTGTTGACAATGGCCACTTTTCTTTGCAAAACAGAACTTTTGATGAAGTAGTCCACACAGATGCCAAAAACAAATATGTATGAAGAAAACTTGCGCCTTGATTGGCTAGCAAAGCCTGGTATTTACCGTTGTGTTGGACAACCTGAGGTCGGCTTCCGTAGTGCGCACTTGAGTTATAAGATAGCTCTTCCCAAAATTAGACTAGATTTTACTTCGGAAATAATATGCAATTCATTAAATGTGCTGCTTCTATCGTAATATCGAGTTTTGAACGCTGCCATCAAGATTTCAGTTTGAGTAAAAATCGCAAACCACGAAAAATGTACGACTTCGCATCCATAATTTTCCTTGATTTTTGGTTAACTAATTTTTACAATACGTATTTTATAGGTGTATTTACGGTCTAAAATTTACACTCATAAAATGCTCAAAATGTAAATTATTTTCCCAGGGAGTATATTGGAAATTATGCGATTTAATTTTGTCTTGGAGCGAAGTCATTTCTTGCGAACCTCTATTTTGTTTCGTTCTTGTTTATCTGCACTTCTTTTGTTCTAAGGGCTGGGGAAATTGTTTGTGTTCTGTATCTATTGTTTCGTTTGGCCAATGATAAAGAACCTTGTAAGCGGTGCGCCCCTTACATTGGTCCTTCCTACTGTTTTATGTCTAATGGAAACAAGCGCTTTCTTTAGCGAATAAAAAGGAAAACTATAATATCAATTCTAATACTGAAAGGCAGTGGCTTTCATTTCTTCTTTGTAGGACTCTGTAGAAGAAGAAAAGCCATACCTTTTGAAGGAATGGAACTAATGTAATATGGTTCGTAAACCGTTTGATCAGCCTTGCGTTTTTCCTTGGTTCATTCATTATCAGTCACAGCTGATTAGATCTTCTTCACTGACACGATCGAATACGGTTTTTGGGTGGGGGGACAGTGGTTCTCACAAATTTGCGTGTTTTCACTTCGATTAGCCGGGTCACCTCTGTATTTGTTAAGGGCATGTGTACTATCATGCTCCAGCAGGATCATAATCTTTTGGCTCCACTTAGTGCTTTTGAATGGAGAACCTTAAGACTGCCCGGATACACAAAGAATGTCGCTTTCTACCTCAGTAGTTTAGGTCCAAAACTGAAAGCGTCACTCTCGTTATTTTAAATACAACAATGTGCGAAATGAAAAAGTAAATATATCTAATTAATTATTTCAACAGAAATTAGGAGCTGCGTTAACATGAAGTTTAGAATGATCTAGATTAATTCAATAAACTTCTTCACCAGATCCCTCCTCGTTGGATTTCTTTGCTCGCGGACTCGCGCGTGTGACTCAAAGGTGAGCCTGCCCCAAGCTAGATTAATTCAGGCCACGTTTTGTAAAATTACGATACACCTGAGAGTTTTTGTTACGGGTTGCAGTTCATAAAAGGCACATGTACAATAATAATATCTCTTAAACAATAAAGTTATTTATTTATTTATTTATTTATATATTTATTTATTTATTTATTTATTTATTTATTTTATTTAGACGCTCGTTTCGTAACAGACGTCAGCTGTCGGAAATGTGACATCAGAGGTTCGGGAGAAAGACTTGGTGACCCTGATAGCCCTCTCTCGCTCAACTTGAGGAAGAAATAATAATCCCGCGGTAGAGGCGGAGTTCTTGGTAAACTTCTTACAACAGCATGCTATCAACCGAGTGAAAGATTTCCCTCTCACACTCCTGAAGATGAACGGATTCAATGCACTGTTTAAATACATTAAAATGTTACTGAAGATCACGATGTCTTTGAAGTACGCTTTCTCATCTCCTTGGGCAAAATCGTGCCAGATCCAAACTAAGTGCGTCGGTAGCATGCAAACAATAAAAGCCGCGACAGCCGTGATAAAAACCTTGGTAATTCTAAGCTTTTGCACTGTGCGCTTCTTGAGGTATTCCCTGTGCGATCTGTCTTTTCCCTCTAACATGTCGTCGAGGTTTTGAAGCTCCTTTCGCACTTTTCTGCCAGCCATGATATAAGACGTGGTGATCACCGCAATCGGTATGACGAAGAACACGGTAAAATTGGTAAGAGTAAAAACTTTGACGTGCCAAGACTCCGACCATTTTTCCAGGCAATTTTTCCCATCAAGTCTCAGTACAAGTGCGTACGGGATGATGACCAGGATAGGGGCGATCCACGAGACCAAGATGGCGATCTTGGTCGTCTTTGGAAGAACTCTTGGGCGTGCAAACGGTTCCATTACAACACGGCGGCGTTCCAAACTCATGGAGAGCAGCGTGATGACCGATACGGCCATGAGGACTGTCTGTAAGGGATACACAACGTAACACATGATTGACCCAAATGGAAATCCCCCTGCAAGACGTTCCGCCAAGTCAAATGGAACACTCACAGCGCACGTGGCCAGGTCCGTGAGTGCCAAGTTGAGAATGAGGTATTCACCGACCCTCGGATTGTTACGGCTCAGCAGCGTGTGAAAAATCATGCTGTTAGCTGCTATTCCAACGAAAGATAGAATAAAATACAGCATGATTTGGATGATCCTGGTAGCAGAGAACTGTGTCATGCTACTGCTTGCAGTGACGTTGTCGTTTTGGTTTGCGCCGAGTTCCTCCATCTTCAGTGACGTAATGTCAGTTATGTTGTCGACGATTTTTCTGTTTGCACAATGCATGAACAAACGTTATGGTGTAATACAGGTGTGTAAATTACTACTGTTTAAAATGTGTGAGTGGATGTTATCAATTGTTAACCAAAAAAGAGCATTCCTTATAGGCAACAATAAGAGGTTCTCGATCAGAGTGCTGTGGAAAATCACTTGATTGCCCCAATCTTTCTTGATATTGCCAAATGTCAAATTATGCTAAAAATAAGGCTTCTACAAAAAAAAAGCGAAAACAAATTCTGCTTGCGGTCGTTAAGCCAGAATGCCATCGATATTACCCCAGGAAACGTCACCGGCAGGAAGGAAACCGAACTTGTTTCCCTTCTCATCTCTCAAACTAAGATGACAGCCGACTTACAACGATCTCTTTAAAGTTGTTTTGTTTAAGTGTTTGTCACACCTATTTGTCTTGTGGATAACTTTCCCCTGCAACATTAATTGAAGCTATATCTTGCTTGTGTCGTAATTGTACAGCAATTAATCACCAATGACAATGCCATGATACAAACTTAAAGGAAAAAATCGAAATCAAATCTGAAGGAACGCAAAGTATTCATTTCTGAAGAGGTTGCTGGATATCAGAAACCCGTTCCGACTAGTTAGAAAATGATAAAAAAAAAAATCCAACAAATTTCTGTTATTTTTGCGCAACTATTTAATTCAATAATTTCCCTTGGCCTTGTCGTCATCACGGTCATCCCGTCGGGAACATCACACTACAAATTACACTATGTGAAAATGATTCCTGATTTTGCTGTGAATATTTATTTAAATTGCCACTGAGCATTTTTTCTAACATGTTGTCAGTCAAATGATTTCATTCTCACCGACATCAGAGTCTGATTCGTTTACGATTCATCTATATTGTGGTCTTTTTTTGTTAAGTGAAGTTAAAAAAGCATGCAATGGAAAAGTCCCGACTTCCATGTAATGTCAGATCTTCTTTTATTTCCGTATTCTTGCACCTTCCATTTGTTCGACGGTCAGCGATTTAAGTTCAGAATTTACATATGAGAATAAATTATCAGTGTAAATAAAACACTTGACTGCATTTTTTTTTTCCTTTGGCTGTGAATGTTTTAATTTTTTAAGGCTGTCTGGACAATCAGTCCTACTTTAGTAGGAAATTTAAACGGACGATTGTAATGATACAACTGTACGATGTATTTTCTAAAGAAGAAAAAGGCGACTTTATAAGTGAGGATAACAAAATAAAAATATATCGCAACGGACAAACGGTACTGCAAACTCAAGCAACTAGGATAGATAAAGATGATTAGTTATAGATTCAAAGAACAACTTAAGGTAATTCCCCTGAAATAAAACTGTCAATAGATTTTTGTTCAAACTTTGTCCACTGAATATTTATCATATGAGAACTTTAATTATAAAATAAAAAGGGGGGGATGCCCATGCTCGTTAAGAACCAGTAAGGCATTGAAAATGTCCCATTGTAGCATTATTTAATGCTTATTACAAGAACGCATTCCAAGTTATTCAGTAAAATCTTTGTGAGCCCAGACTCACGAAAACACGCCTCAAACTACAGTCAATACTTGTGTCGAACACAAATAAACTCTTTAAGTTTGATTTTGACAGACAGCTGAATCCTTGATAAAATATTGGAACCAAATTGCTTGCCACGGCTATCAAAATGTAAATAGAGAAGACTACAGTGCAGCTGCTATTTTCCTTATTTCTTCAATTTTCAGCAATAGGAATCAGATCAGTCTTTTCTCACGAAAAGCTAATGATTAGTTGATTAAAACGACTAGGAAAAAAATTGGGGTGCCCGAGCTCGTTAGTGAGCTATAGCCATTTTTCAACTGACAGAACTCAATATCAAGGCAAATCCGCCATCTTTTCAATTTGCGCGTGCACGAGCGCGCGCTAATGACGCCATAAATTATGCGCAGTAAGAATGCGCAATGCAAATGTGAGGAATCACCTTAAAAGACAAGACACCATTTCCATGGGCGTAAAACTGGTTGAGAACTTTGAAAATTTGACAAGGATGATATGAAATTTTCATGAGCACTTGATTTTTAATCTTTCCTTTGGGCCATCATAGTTAGCCTGAACTTTCGCAGACCGGGAAATTGAACTCTCTTCCTCTCCAAAAATGGTAACATTATTCTTCCTTGTTCAAATGGTCTTATATGAACTCAAAGGATAGTTGTTCAATATTCATTTGTAGGCGAAGATTGTTTCAAACGTCAGTCTAAGTCTCAATTTTTGTGGCGAAACTGCAAGTGAATTTGACGGCTTGATCGTTTTAATAAATCCTCTGATTTGCAATCTGCAAAAATATTTCATTCCCGTTTCACTTATTTTGCTAATAAAAGCGCGATATTACGAAAGCAAGGCAAGGTGAATGCAAAGTTTTCTGGTGCCAGGTAAAAGTGGAAACCATGGTGAAGCGACATTCGTACTGAAAGAAGAATTTTTGTGGTTTATAGAACGTACTGGCTACAGAAATACTTGAAAAAAGCTTCTCTAAGATAAATTGGCTCTTTCCGGCTCAGAATCAAGTTATGATGGCGATTTTAATGTAGAAGTAGACATAGCACTCACCTAATTTGATTTAAAATCCTTCAAACCTTCTGCCGATTGACTACACAGCAATCTGTTTTCCACAGCAAAATATTATTTTCTGAGTAGCGAATTTTCGATCTTCATTGCTTTCATCACCTGCTTTCTACGTACTTATGGCGTGAGTAATGGAGAGTGATCGATTGCATGTAGCTTTTCCATTGCAAAGTTTTATCTTCTAACAATAAAAAGATAGTTTATGACGGCTTTTAAGGCTAAAATGACTTCTTCAATGACTTCCTTTCATTACACTGCCAGAAATAACACCCTGATTCATTGGATGAAAAAAGTAAAACAAACATTTAGAGTAGTTAAGTGTTGTTAATTGCCTGTATTCTTGCCGTATTACGATATGTTATCTGTCTTCGTTCATTTTTTGGCCAAAATCGAGTGCATTTAACCACCAGTTGAGTAACTACGATTACTTAGAGCCGTCAGTAAGGTTGCAAGTGTCAAACCTGCCACGCCCTTTTTGATAATTTTGCGTACGATTTCAAACAGGCGAACTCGATAACAAGAATTTCTCTCTAACACTGAGAGTGGGCAATGCTTTCCTTCAGTTTATTACATGTAAAATAGGTCAATGTGTGATGTTATTGTTATCTGTGTGAGCAAAGCTACTGTTGCCGATTACGTAAGAAGGCGTATCTTTTTTATGACTCAAAGAACGTGTAAACTAACAAGTAAAGACAGTTGTCCCTTCTTAAAGCTTTATCGTCCGTATTTCCTTCATTCCCCAGCTAAGGTAGCGCTGACTCGTTACTAACACGAGCGCTGGGAATAGCTTTTTCAAATTTGCGCCACGTTGTCGATAAAAATACACGCCCTTAATGGAACAAAGTCACGTGTTACTGTTGCGCTTTTTTGAAGACACGTGTAAAAACCGTTTATGAACAAAAGATATTTGACAATCAGTGTTCTGCGCAAACGCACTTGTGTTAGTACTTTGGTCAGAAATACCATGTAGGCAAATAGTATAGTGAAGTAACTAGCCCGAACTCCTAAGACACAATACGAGTTTAGTTAAAATCCCATCGAAAACGCAAGCGTTTACTTTTGTCTCTGATTGTCAATTTTTAAACTTATTTAAACGTATCTCGTCAAGCTAGTGTGGACAGGATATGGAGTCGATAAGTGCTGTGCAAGTGATTGCGTAAAAGGGTCTACGTGTGCCCCGGGCGTGTGTTCTCATTCTTCAAATTTGATTTCACTTCACTAGCAGTTTTGTCATCGGGAAATACCAGTTCTGGGACACGGAATATACCAGGCTTTATAGGGCTTTGCTTTCGCCGACATCCTGTTGCGATAGACAAGGAAACAAATCATGTTTGTGGTTTGCAGATCTTTGATCAAAGGGAATGATAGGTAAGCAACACAAGCAGGGCCTTATCACCCACTTTATTTTGCGACCTCATCATGTTGGGTGTCCATCGGTTGAATTCGAATTTGAAAACTCAGAGAAACAATTCGATTCTTTCTATTGAGCTCATTGATAAACACTTAGCTACTCACGGGTTTACTTGCATTGTGTACTCCATGCATTGAGCACTCCATGTACCGGAGCAAAGCCGCTTACAGTTGTACTTTTTATCGAAACTTTATAGGGTGCAGACATAGGAAGCATTAAATTTTTTTCAAGTCATTGACGATGACCCCCCGCCCCTTTTTTTGTGTTCAACTTCACTCCGGACCCACCCCTCCCTCTTTTATTGTATCCGCCACGCGATATGATTATGATAGTGGTTAGTTTTGGTATAATTAATAAAGGTGACTGGTTATTACGCCCGGAAAAATTCAAAGGACGGAACAAAGACGACAAGATTTATGTTGGAAAGAACACGACCGTGAACAATTGTTTGTTTTGCGCCCATAGGCTATTCATGAATTGTGGAACTAAAGGTTTCTATTGGTTGGTTCCTTAGTTTGAAGTAAACAACTATTGTGTTCTGTGCACTGCCAAGGCCAAAAAAGCGAACAAAAACATACAACAAAGAACTTTGTTGGGCTTCATAACCATTCCCCTCTAATGGCTCTATTAGCGATGGCCAGGACTCTGACCTGGTCTTATAAATGTGTGTGCGTGACCGTCATTGCTAAAAGCTGGATCATTGGATAATGTAATTCAAGAGGTTTTCATTCGCGCAGCCATCATGGTATATGAGCAAAAGTACCATACTCACAAATATGTTATAAGGGTACGCGTAATTTTGTGGGTCGTTTTTATTTTTAGTTTAGTTTAGTTTTCTATATTTTGGGGGCGTTTTTAATAGAACAATCATTCCACTCGCGCTTGTTGGATATATATGGGTTATTGACCAAGTGTGAGGTCAAGATGGCTGGATATCGGTCAAGTTTTTTTTTGCGTGTTCATGGACCGAGACGGAGTCGAGGTCCTTAAACTCGCAAAAAAAAGAACGAGGCCAATATCCAGCCATCTTGACCGAACAAGCTCGGTCAATAAAGGATTTATTACATGGTTTCCGGGGCAATTTTTCTTACGGGGCATGGCAGGTAGTCCCGAGCGGGGAAGATAGCTCCATCTTGCCCGCTCGGGTAGCCAATCACAGCGCAGGATTTGATTCATCTTGCCCACTCACGGAGCTAGCCATATAATAACAGATGATAATAGCCAAGTCGGCGCTATGCGCCTCGTTGGTTATCTATCATCTCTTATAATCCATCAAATATTTCGCTCGCGCGCGATTGCTCTAAACGCGTCACGTGACCGAATATTCCCCAGCTAAAACTGGGGAATATCCGAGAATATTCCCCAATTTTCAAAACTGCGCGTGTTGCGAAAATATGCTAGGATATTTGTCCTTGGACATAATCTGTTCCTCGAAGCTCAAGCTCGCGGTTTCCCTCGAGCTACGCCCTCGGAAAACTGTTCGCTTCTCGGAACAGATCATGTCCGCGGACAAATATCTTAGCATATTTTCGCGCCAAATGGAGGCTATTGTTTATGTATAGAGAATACCATGCCACATACATACCACTTGGGTATTTTACATCAAACATTTTAATAAAAGAAACCTAACATTTAAATTTTTTATGGAAGAGAAATTTTGTAGTCTATATACAGCAGTCAGAACAGATATCCATGGTTTGACTTTTAAAAATCACAATGCTATAGTATTATAATTAATATTGATATGAAACAACTGTTCCTTAATTTGGAAGGAGAGAATAACTTTATATTTTGCTAATACTTCACTTTGAATTCAGCTTAAACCTTTACATAGCACAGCTCATAATCCACATATTGGAAAACATTGCTGCCGGTCAAATAAACAATGGTTAAATGGATCCAGCTACATTTTCGTACGAACGTATTCACACTATGTGGGATTTGCTTAAATAACTTAGTCCAAGGCTAACATCAATGTACTTTACATGTTCTGAATAGCCCCAAATCCAACATCAAGATGTAGTTGACTGCGTTTACACACTATAAATTACTGTGTGGTTACAGGGAATGATTAATAATATTATTAAATATCTATTGTTCAAATCCCCTAAAACTTGCTATTGAAAAAAAAATTAAATTTCCTTGTAAGTAGTTTCAACGTCTGGCCAGTTAACATCAGTTTGCTTTCGTCACTCTTTAATCTTTCTGAATGCAATTCATTATTAGGCATCCGTGGTAACCTATTTTTGTATATGAATGTACTAATATATAAATTCAAAGAGATGGTAATTTCAGTCACACTGAAGATGATGTCTGCAGAAACATGGTTGTAAAATTTAAGTGTCTTATTTCTCAAATTGTAATTTAAGGCAAACTCACATTCTGATTGACTAACTAACAAAACAAGGCATTATATGATTTCAAATGGCTTTCAGATGCAAAGTTGAGGTATAAACAGCAATTCAGAGAAAGAGAGAGAGAACGGAAAAAGCAATTGTTTTAAAATACGTGTCATTGAAATTTCATAATGGAATTCTCTGATCCAGCATTGAATCAATTTGAGCTGCAGAGTTGTAAAACATAACAGTGGGGCTATTGAAATAATCCATAATTCCATTCATATCTTAACCTTCATGCATTCCTATAGCCAATGCATTTACTCTTCACGCTTTCCTCTTCACACTTTCCTCCTGATATTAAGACTAAAACTTGTCCAGCCAGGAAATAATCAGTCATGCCTATTTCCACACAGCACTGTAATAACATTGTTGCTGTAACATCTTGATAACACAGTTGCAGATATTACATTCTACTTTACAGCAACTGATGAAATTCTTACATTTACAATGAATTCTTTCTGCAAGCGTCTAACATTATCCTCTCTTGGTTAGAGGGAGTATATTAAATATTTCAACGGTTTAAACAGTGGATAATTATTAATGAGTCCTTGCAAATTCTTCTCGTAACCATTGTGAGTCTTTGTAAAATCTTGGGTCTCCCAGCCGTAGAGCTGTTCTTTTGTAGAAGTAGTAATACAAAACAGCTCCTAAAATAAGTGAGCAGCAGTTAAAGACTAATGCGACTGCAATTGTTTTTCTTGGGGTGTTAACACACAAATTTTACACTTCCTTGTTTTTCAGGTATGAGTATATTTTGTTCTTTTTTAAAAATTTCAGGACGCTAAGGGCCAGATGCTTAAAAATATTTTAAAGGAGCTCAGTCACGGTATTTTGAGTTATTTTGGCCACATACAAAATTACCTTTAAATGGTAGGAAACCTGAAAATAACAGTTTAATAAGATAGAAAAACACCAAAGAGATAATGATA
>Ga0126338_10002221_pt1 | contig 13233 bp, 4 predicted proteins | sample OrbCmetagenome_2_FD_92529 | JGI IMG/M metagenome (GOLD analysis project Ga0126338, IMG submission 92529) | Coral microbial communities from Petempiche,Puerto Morelos, Mexico - Orbicella C C metagenome | ecosystem: Host-associated > Invertebrates > Cnidaria > Coral | place: Petempiche,Puerto... | reverse complement strand
TAAAAGTAAAATAAAATACATGCAATAAGAATGACATTGAAAATCACATCAAAACATTTGGTTTTCATTTTCGTAGAAAAATCCTTTTGCTTTTCCACCAAAAGTTTGCGCTTTGCTGCATGTCCATTTTCTTTCACGTTAAGATGAAACAACTGCGTTTAGATCAAACTCAAGTGTTGTGTTTCTGAAATTCCTTTTCAAAATCTGTTTGAAGCAGGAAACCAACGTAAAGCAGGCATGCTCAGTCAATCAGCTTCAAGTAATCATGCCCTCTTGATTACCAAAAGTGCCCTTGTGATTAAGAAAAAATGCCCTCTGTCTCAGCCAATCAGCATTCAGTAATTTTGCTCCGTATGTGATAAAAGCAGAAAGCAGTGGCTTTGAGACTTTTATTAGTCATCTTCAGCATGTTACATCTACGTTTATATTTATACGGTATTTATTGTTTGAAGCTTCTGTTTTTTTGTCTTATCGATTGGAGTATGTTAGTATGGTCAGGTGGCTAGCATCTGACCAAAGGCACACTGGTGCGACCATACATGATTTTTAGGCATACAGCCAAACATCTAGTCACATATGTGACCAGTTGGTCATTAACTTTGAGCCCTGTGGGGGCACATTTGATAGTTTAGTAAACCATATTTTTGTTTGGTTCTTCAGATATGCTGCTACAGTCTCATCAAACATTTTTGTATTCTTGGTAACTTGGCTTCTTCTAAGTACAGAAGGCAGAGGATCAGAAAAACTTACTCCTTCTGACTCCACAGCTTTTATGGTCAGTGCTAAGAATTTTCTTCCTAATTTCTCCAATAACCAATAGTTTTCATTTGTTATATTTTAAATGTGGAACCTGATCTGTTCCATAAAATTATTTTGATGATTTCCGCAGAACATTTGAGCCATAATGGCAAAAATAAAGTTACCAAAAGAAAACCTCATAGCATGGTACCATAATATTTTCAATAAAGGTAAGAAGAACTTATCGAGACTTAAGCTCTTAAGCTAACCCCGCGAGAGAAAATTGAACTTGAATTTATCCATATTTCAAAAAACGTACATTTCACGTTAGTTGAAAACACAATAACGCACACATTAAGCATTCTTATGACGTTTGACAATAAATTTCTCGAGAAAGCTTGGGGATTTAATCGTATTGTCACCTAGAGAAATGAATTATAGTGTTTTTTTTTTATATATAGTATTCAAAAACTTACCGCGCTGTGAGTATATTTTTAGTAAATAATTTTTGCACTTATTGCTCAAACTTTGAGCAGAAACCATCTTAAAAGCTGTCGGATGCAAGGATTGTACATTCATTCCAACTATTTCCACTATGGAAATGTTTCCGTAACAAACTTTTGCTAAATGCTAGGGTAATCCCACACATCCTTGTTGATAAAGCCCAAATACCCTCAAGTGTTAAGGATCCTCACTTGTCTATTTAAACACTCCGATTCTGCCTCTTTCTAAGTTTTACAGTCATACTAAGTTATCTTTATAATTGACCCACCCATTCACTCTCCACCGATCGACGTGCAAGCATAACTTGTGAATTGCATAATTTCCTTACCATGTAACCCTCTGGGTAAGCTCAGTCATAACAACCCTATTTTAGCTTCAGCAGAGCAGTGAGTAGAAAATGGTTTTATGATTTATACTCCATCCAATGACACAATACCAACTATTAGTAACCAAGAGTATTAATATTACTTGTGTATATCCCATTATGTTCACACACAACATCAATTCTCTATAAAAAGTGAGGACATCTCTGTAAGGTGCAGACGTACAGTATGGCATAGGCTTAAGAGTACTCCCTTAAAGTTGGAAAGTTAACCGTAAATGGAAGCATTTTGTACAATTTGTAATATGTGTTTGACTGTAATTAAAATGTAATAATCCTGGATTGGTGGATTTTAAAGTCAAATTGCTTTTGCAAATCGGTTTTGATACCAATTCAGTCAAATTACACAGTAACGTTATATTTTGTCTCTTTACACCTAGTCTTTTAACTTACCTGTTGCATTTCTTTTTCAGTATGTTGTATTTATTGTGGTGGGTACTGGTCTTCTATTCATGCTCATTTTCCATATTGGATTGAAAGAGCCGCCAAGAAGTTGTACATATTTATTTGCAAGGGAAGGAAGTAAGAGGAGTGCTGGCAACTGGAAACACTGGTTTAAGGAAATCCAGTTCTATCAGGTTTGTGTTAAAAACAAAAACTTAACATCGTATCAAAGAACAGTGAAAACTGTATTAACTATATAAACTCTGGATTTCATATATTCTGTTTCAAAAACTATTGAATGTTATTTCCCTGTCTTGAAATTTTTGCCCATGCAAGGAATTTGTGATTGAGCTAATGAATGTAATGGATGCCAAGTAAAAGAGCAATAATAATATGCAAAAGTAAATGCTGTAATTATCTGATTGGCTGAGGTACTATACACCATCAATGGTTAGTGTGCAGTGACTGGAGATCATCTACAAGATGGAGACATTTTGTTGTGCCTCCAAAGTTACAAACTCATGAAACATGTAGAAATATTACTGGATAATTCAATTCATGAACAATTCAATTCCTGAGAATAGTGAAATCCTGATTTCATACTTTAAATTAATAATTGTTAATGAACCTTTAGCACACCTGGGTATTTCATAATTTTTAATTATCATTGCAGGTGGCTTTGCTGTACATGTGTACTCGTCTTATTGTTAATATTACACAAGTGTATGTCCCAATGTACACTCTGGAAACACTGTCCCTCAACAAGGTAAATAATTGGTAAAATTCTTTTTATAAAAGTAGTGGAGTGAAAGTCTCTTTCTGTGGAATTTTCATTTCAGAATCATAAGACATGCATGTAGACTATCATATTATCTAGTGTGAACTTTAATTAATTTGATATTAGCCAGGGTGAAGACTGATTAGTCTCCCTAGGCAGTCTGGCAGTTTGATTAGTGGTTGAAACCTTTCTAAGGGTGCGTTCCTTTGGGGTGATCTGGATCTGGATTTGGATCAGTGATCCAAGATCACTCTGGATCATGGTGCATCAAAGGAACCGATGAATCCATGACCAGAGTGGATTCATTGGGTCCTATGCTGCACCATGATCTTGGATCACTGATCCTGATCCAGATCACCCCAAAGGAACGCACCCTAAATGCTGGGGACACACAAGTTTATAAATGTATTATTGATACCTTCAATATCTCGGGGTTTTTTTCCATTTCAGGACACCATTGCCAAAATTCCCTTAGTTATCTACGTCAGCGGTTTCTTGTCGACATTTCTTTCAAAACCATTGAATAATCGCATAGGAAGGAAGGTATGTTCGACACATAATGTGATTTTGTAGTTCTAGTTTGGAAATTTTTTTTTTTATAATTAAGTTGTGAAGGAACAGTGACCTACAGTAATGTATGTGTGAATATAAATATGAAGAACCTTGGAGTCAAGGGCATAAAAGTTGAGATCATAATTTATTAGATCAACTAAAATTTATGTCTTCTTAATTAAGGTGCAATCTTCCAAAAAGCAGATACTATTGTGGGATCATCATGTATTGAATAAAAATGTTTTAATCTTTTGGTTTATATAATTTGATTGGCTCTTCATATTTGCTTGTAGGGAACATTCTTTCTTGGTCTACTTATGATAGCAGGAGTGAGGTGAGCCAGGAGTGACTGAATTGGATTGATAGGATTACTGACAGAATTAGATCATCCTTTTGATAGCTACTTTACATCAAGCAAACACTGGATAGTAACAAAGAAAATGGTCATGCCTCTCATATCCATCAATCTTCACGTATACCATGTTCATTTCTTTACTGACATGATCTAATAAATAGACAAAATAAACATATTAAGTAAATGACAGTATTTAGAGAGGAAGCCATATCAGCCCCAGCAAGTTTTCATGTTGGTCCTTTATCCAGGCTGAATTGATCCTAACAGTGTGTGGAAAGTTGGTCACACTTGAACCTAGTTACACAACAGTCTTCATGAAGCTCCATGGAGTCTAACATAGTTCAGCAGTAGAGCCTACAAATGGTCTGCAGGATGTTATAAGTTCTACTCCTTTTGGGAAACTTGAAAATATATTTCCAAGTAGCTTGACATGTCACTAACTGAAACAGCTAAAATTTCTTTCGTTGGTTCGTGGTTTTTCCTAGCTATCCCCATTCTCCCTCGCCGTTGTTACATTCGCGTCAGACCTTTCATTTGAATATTGACTGTCGCCCCCATTCACACAAAATATGACTGTTTTGCAGTCTAGATTTTTCCCTAAACCTGTTACTGTGTTATATATGAATAATATATGTTTCTGTGTTATTTATTATCACAGCACATGGATGTGGTTCATTCGTAAGCACAACTACAAAGCTACATATGGGGCTGCAGCATTATTAGGTGTCGGTGGTTCAACACTTCTTGTTACAGCTTTGACTATGTTGGCAGATCTTATTGGAGAGAATGTGGTAAGCTGCCTGTCACAGATTTTGAGTTTAAATTCAGGGAAGGCTGGCCCACAGGATTGTACAAAAGAATTTCTCTCCCTCCCTCCCAGGATTCAATTGAGCTTTGCGGTACATGATTGTATGGTCATGTAGATGTCACTCACCTGTAACATTATTTTAATTGGCTTTCGTGCCTTAGATATAAAATTTCTGAAAAAAAGCCTCGTATGTATGTGGAGTAACATATTTTGTTGACTTTGCACGTGTCTTTTTTTTTATTTCTCAGGAAACAGGTGCTTTTGTTTATGGAGCCATGAGTTTCACTGATAAATTATCCAATGGAGTTGCCGTTCAGCTGATTCAGATATTTCATCCATGTAACAAGATAGGAAAGTAAGTATCATAGGAGTCACGACTGCTTGCTTACTTTCTCGTAAGAATTCTCAGGTAAATACAGGCTATGTTATCAGTACAATTTGACAACAAGATTACTTTGTTTCAAATTGTACTTTCCGAGAACAAACTAAACGAAAGAAAGAAAGAAATAGTTACATGTATATTACTCTTTCTTTACTTCTTTTACTGTTCAAGTTGTAACTGAGAACAACTGACTTGTAAATGTGCTATATCTAAAGAGTCTCATTAGAGTCAGTGCATGTGCGGTACAGTTAGCACATGCAATATGAATTATACAGGTCTGTATCGACACCTCCGAGGTTTTCCGCACTTGAACAGGAAAATACAGTTTTCCGTTACAAGCGAACGCATTCTTTGCAAAACTACCGAAGAAACAGTCTCATTAGGCTGTCTTATTTGTTTCAGCTATTCTCTTTGGTAACAAGACCCATGAGAGGTCCAAAGACACTTTGTCTAACGAGTCACCCGGAACCTCCCTAATCATTCCTCATGTATGTCATTGTTTTGTAATACCAGTCAAGACTACATTTATTGTAGTCATAGAAGATTTTCTTGCGTGAACAATATTATGGTTTCTTGTTTTGGTTGTGTGCTTGTCAACGACTTTCCAGTTATGTATTTGATCTGATGATTTACGAGTTTCTGACTTCCTGCAGCGGTCATTTCCTAAATCATACTCTATGACTATACCGTGTATTACGAGCCATCAACTGTCGAAAACTGTCGAAAAACTTCCAGTAGCTTGTTGGTAACTTGTTGGTAACTTGTTGGTGTCCTATTGGCCGACAGTTGGCCGACAGCTGGTTTCGGGAGCTCCTCTTCACAAATACCAATTCTTCAGTCAGGATGTTACTTGCTCAACTGGAGTTCTTCTTGCTTTTGACCGTACCACATATTTCTCCTGACCGGATTAGTTTTTTCAATCCTTTTACAATGGCTAGGAAGGAAAGATCCAGGTGTGATGCTTTTGCAACCTCTGGCAATTCAGCGTCTTTCTAATTGCACCACACTGTAGCTAGTAAATCATTACTACAGTAGGTTATTACCGTCAACATCTTTATCATCTGGTTCATTCTCTGTGATCACTTTTCTTCTGCAGTTTCCTTTGTCTTTGATACCCCGGCTACCCCTCAATACACAGCGTCATATAACTCGGGTCTAATCTATCCTGACCTGCTATCAGGCTTTCCACTTCGGCAAAATTTCTTCAGTTACATCTAAGAAATTCACAAGTTGCCCATATTTACTCTTTGGTGTGTGAAAATCCTGGCTCATTCCACGTTACACCAGCTTTTCATCTTGAGGGTTGAACGCTACAACAACCTACTGGACACACATTGAAATAACATGGCAAATCCTGGTATGCCAACACCCGAAAATCATCCATACTGGTCAACTCAGTTGTGTTTTCTCACAGGAAAATTAGACACGGATCGTTCTGCTTTGGAGCTCTGAAGTTGCTTGTTCGAGATTTCATTGCTAGCTTGTATGATAGAGAAGCGAAAACGGTAATCGAATTTACTTGAAATAAAAGCAAAGTCGAGAGCTTTCAATGTCGTTCATATTTCATGCAACGTTGGTGGCTTCAGAAGCCTACTTCTTTAGGGAGGTGTTGGAGCTCTAAGCCACACCTCTGATAGAAAAGTTATTGTATATTACAGCTGTCAATCTGTCAACTCCATCCAGTCAGTGAATGCCATGGCTGACTGTGATGTAGCCATGTGTTCACCTTCCGAGTTTTGAGAGAGGTTACTTCGCAGCATGATGTCATGCTGACGTGACAACTCTCGAAGGTGCTCGGGAGTACTCGTGCTATTCCTTGACTGGTTAATAAGTGTCGGCCGAGGAAAACCCTCGTCGGACGCGGATTTTCCGAGGGCAGCACTTGTTCCATTGTGTACAGAGGACATGTAACTAAAGCTATTATCTATGTAATAATGATTGCCATGTTGTTGCTGCTTGCTTGCGCCCTGCACCTAACAGCGACACAATGCTGTCCACATCTGACTGCTGGCTTAGTTGCGCGCACGCATGGGAATAATTTATTCATGTTGCATTTGCTATTTCCATTCACTTGTGTGATTCAAGCCATGGACCACAGCACAGTTCTTGGAGTGGAAATACGACAGCTTACCCACAAGGAACCGGACATGGACATCCACACATGTACGGGTTTATACCACCCCATTCCATTGTTAAATTGTTGTCTTTTTGTGTAACTTACATGCGGGCTTACTACACGGCGGTTATGCGAATGCTTTGTAACAATTTCAGCCTTAAAGGAAACCTTTTACAATTATCTTGTCATTCTTTGGATACCGCGTATTTATAGAAGTAGAAAACACTTTTCCGGTGGTGTCGGGTTAGGGTTAGGGAAACGCGAGTGGAAATTTGGGAGAAGCATAGTTAGTTTATAACAGTGGGAACACTAGACGCACGTAAGTGTTTCCACAACATTTTCGACCTTTGCGTTTTGTCAGCCTTGCGAGTGTTTACAGAAATTCGTTGGATTTAGTTCGCTCGTTTAAGGCTCCGTCCACACTACGCCGGAGGAATTTGAAAACGTAGCATTATTTCTCCAGTTAGGCCTACCGTCCACGCTAATCCATCACGATACGGAGCTTTTCGAAAACGCTCTTCAAACCGAAGTAATTTAGAAACGCCGGCTTTCCGTTTTATTCTGGACGGAAAACATTTTTGAAAACGAAGCTTTTCGTAAACGATGATGTTGCGATTATCACGAGACTGCCCTGCCGTGGGTAAACTCAAACACAAATGTAAAATGACGGGTGATTGTTGCTGTTTAAAATTCCACCGACGTAGTGCGAACGGGCCTAGAATGTTGATTTCTCGTCCAATGAGGTGCAAAGCCCAAAGCGTTCGTCATTTAGCTTGCGCCATTTCCCGCGCTTTTTTCCCAGCTACTCAGTTAGAACTGAATGATGTTTACTGATTAGTTGTTTTGATTTCTGTAGAACTTGCTGTTCAGCTTGTGATCTGTACTACAGGGAGATCATGGTGTTTGTTGCTGGTGGAGCCACCATTGTTTCATTTCTGGTTCTCTTGACCATGGTAAAGACAAAAATAGGCGAGTTTAAAGGTAATTGCACTTTTTTTTTTGGCGTACAATGTGTGATGCTTATCTTCATGCAAGGGGGGTTTCAAATATGGTGCGTCCGTCTTTTCTTAGTGAGCCATTGTTCTAAGGTATGGGTCTCCAAAATATACAATCTGAATGCCTATTTAGAAAAGTTACGCACTCTTTAATTGCAAATCATTGATCAGTGCCCCGCCAACCTTAAAATCTCTTACATCAGCTGCTTTGCGAGTGTCAAATGCTCAAAGGGATGATTGACAAGGAAAACAAAAGTGTTGTGGATCGGGAGCTCTTGTCAGAGCTCATGCGATCCCCGATCCATCCCTTTCTGATTAATAAGGTCCGTTCTTATATTCACATGTGGGAGGCGCGGTGGCCTCTTGGTTAGTGCGCTCGTTTCCGGATCGAGCGGTTCGGGTTCGAGCCCTGGCCGGGTATATTGTGTTGTGTTCTTGAGCAAGACACTTTACGCTCATAGTGCCTCTCTCCTCCCAGGTGTGTAAATGGGTACCGGCGAACTTTAATGGTGGGGGTAAACTTGCGATGGACTAGCATCTTATCCAGGGGGGCGGGGAATAAAAATACTCTTAGTCGCTTCATCCTACAGAAACCGCGATAAGCTCCGGCCTGATGAGCCACTTGGCTCATAAGCAGAGTCTACTTAAGTTCACACAGTTCCTAACTAGGTATATCGTCTTCTGTAGACTCTGGAGTACTGGACCCAAATGTTCAAGACAAGCTCCTCTGCCAGAGCACTCTAGGGAGTACAAGCGTGGCAAGATCTATTGGAGCTCCTAAATCTCCGTGCCTCATCTACGAGCCCGCAGCTTCGCCAAAGTACGGGTCAATCCAAGATTCACCGTGCTCGATACAGGAAGATCTTTCAAATTCATGTAGGAAGTCTGAAAAGAAATGCGAGCGGTGACGGCAGGCTGTTACTGCCTCAGAAAATTAAGTGTCTGACTTAAAGACTAAGGTGTCTACCTGGAAGATTTCCGGTGCCCTCCTCAAAGACTGAAGTTGCTTCTCTAAAGACTAAATTTTTCAGCCTTGTACAGAGATATTGAAATGGCTGAAGTAAGACTGGGACCCGCTCCACGTCACTGAGGCTTTCCGGACATGTCCGAATTGTGTTTGGGCGCTGAGACGTGCAAGCTATTCCATTCTGTATCGAATGGGAGAAAGTTAATCCATGACACCAAGAGTATGAAAATTGCTTTTATTACGAACGTTATCAGTTCGATTCAAAAATGGTCCGAGATGGAGTTTTGAGTTGTAATATCGATTTCGAGTTGAAACGTGATACTCCGATTAGATTAATGAGCCCTCTGGCTAGACTGATTAGGGTTAGGGTTGGCTTTCATTTGTAGGTTACGGTAAACCCTTTACATGTATATCGTCATAAAACAGGGGCTGTAAATCAAGGTTTTCACTCCAACTGGAACTCGTGATTTAATCTCAAACTCGAAACTCATCTCGAGCTCATAAATTTAACAACGTGGCAGAAAACAAAAATAAACTGAAAGTTAAATAGCTTAACCTGCAATATTCAAGAAATCAAGTTATTGTCTCGGTCAGGGGTACTGAACTTTCAAAGACAAAAAAAACAATTCAAAGCAACTGTTTCTTACCGAACCAAAATTATACTGTTAAAGACAAGATAAATTTTTAATAGCTAACATTTTTGCCGTTGTGCAAAACCATTATTGAACTGAAAAAGAGGTTTTTCTAAAAAAAAAACTAATATAAATGCCTGTAAAAACTATTTTCCGGATGGAATTTTAGAGGTTAGTAAATTTATATTTAAATGAGAACGATAAAACTATATTTAAGTGGTGATTGGAAAGAGAAGAACTCTTTCATTCTACCACTGAGAAATGATATAAGCAGCAACTCTGTACATCATTGTTTGAAAAGAACACGAATTACATTGCATATATTTACTTTAAACAAGCCAGGAAAAGAGATTGTACGTTTTTATCCAAGGTAAATACCTAACTGTTTTTGAATTTGATGAGAAGCAAGTATAATCGCGTATTCTTTTTGCCCATGGACTGTCCATGTGCTAAGAATACGAAACATGCTTACAGCTTTATAATTAAGTATAATTAAGTTTTTAGGGATAGTTTTGTAATGGATGTGTGCGCTATGTAAATGAACTATTATGATGATGAATGGTTTTGGCTGTTCCCCGGTGTATTATCACTTTTGTAATAGAAACACAATTTAACTATTTCAAGATAACATGCGAAAACGGAATTTTCCTAATACAAAATACGTAAACTACACAGTCAGAATGTTTTTCGTACTTAATGAAAGAGAATTGACGTGGATCGAGAAAGTGATGAAACTTGCGTCGTGTGGGGTTTTTGTCATATTAGCGTTCTTCATGAGTACGGATTTTCCTTTAGACGTTCATTACATTGGGTGTTCACGCGATACTGTGTGACGTTTCGTGACAACTCGAGTAACGGCGAAAGAGACTAAACTGGAAGGTGCGGTTGGTGGAGGTTGTTTTATGTGAAACGACTATTTGTTAGAAATAAATGTTTCAAATGTTTAGTTTTTTTTGTCTTACGATTGGGCTCCAAATTAGTTTTATAAGACAAGGCCATAGGCCGGCTGAGGGAGACGTGGGACTCGAGCACACGTTACAGCCGTGGGGTGCGGGGAAGGGATATGTCCGTTTTAATGACGATTCATCTTCACTTCGCAATAGTTACTTCACTTTCGCCTGGGAGAAAAAGATGGAGTATTTTTACACTGTTCGCACCAAAAGTCTTAAAGCTCAAGGGTAGAAAATCGTGTATACTTCAAACTACTCCAACGCGTATTTTTTTTTTTTTTTTTTAACCCTGGCCCCAGCAACATAATAAGCCATAATCACTACAAACGAAGCTTCAACGGATAATGCTGGGTTAGGCACCACTGGCAACGGGGGTTGCACCCAAGTAAAGTCAAGTGAAGAGATGTTGATCTTCACTTTAAAATAACATCTTTCATTTCTTCTGCTAAACAAAGATGGAGCAAGTAAATTGCTACTGGCCGCATGCAGCAAACTGACGTGGGAGATTACTTCAAACTAGTTCAACGCAGATTTTTGATTTCGTAACCCAACACTTTCAGTGTGTTTATGGCGACTTACTTGTTCCCTCTGCACTACTGAATTAAAAAGAAATTCAGCTGAGTTGTATCAATCCACGATTTATACTAGGATCTCAAGAATTTCTGATTCGCGGAAGTACGCGAATCGAACGCGCGGATCGCGTTTACGCTTATCATGCGCGCATGGTGCGCGGTCTAGGCTTAGTCTCTCCTGCATTTTAACGGAGACGAGTAATCAGGGCTCGAAAAATGTCTGAATTCCAGCTTGCCGTTTGGGCAAGTAACTCTCAAATTTTGTTTATCAGGGGCATTTCCCCACTTGCACAGGTTTTCAAATTCATTAATAAATCTGATGAGCCCAACTGGAAGTCATTCACTTGCATGTTTGAATGTAATAAACCCGTATGAATTGCTTGTAATCTTCTTAGTTTTGATCACTTTCATGTTCGTGTACGTGCTTGCTATTTCCTGAGCTATGCGCTGGGTATCTTCCAAAATCCTTGAGTTCGACTCCTCGAACGTTAAAGAACGTCTTGCCTAACTCTAAAAAAAATCGTTTTGAAGCGCGTAAAATTAAAAACTATTAGAATACAAAACAATATGGCTTATCCTCCTCAATTTTGAAACTTTTAGAGCTGGTGAGTGCATTATTTTTTCCACATGGGTGGTTGAAAAATATTTTCAGTCGGGTGAAAACGTTTGAATGAAAAACTATTCTCTGCCAAAAGCCCTGAACACTGAAAGTTTTTTTGAAAACTTACTTACTAATCAATTTATTTTTAATAGCATTAATAATACTTTTTATTTTGGGCGGCGGCGCCCAAGTAAGCTTATATTTTTGCCAGAAAACTTGTATCATTTTGCCAAAGATCGACGGGGAGTTAGGGCCTCGTTTTTGCGGTAGAAACATACGGGTTCTTTTCGCGTACAGCTTCTACAGCTGTGATACAAATTATGCCGAGTTTACTTTTATACAGTGAAACTGGCAAATGCTTCCAAAAAATTTGCTGAAATTTTAAGAAACAAACACCGCGTTTCGTGCTGAGCCCAGTTGAGATAACTTGTTCAAGGTTCTTAACCAAACGCAACAGAATTTATAACACCAGTTTGAGTCACAAGCAAGAACATGAATTTGCGTTAGTGTTGATCGGCAAGAACATTCCGCCGCGTTATGTGTGTGGGTCTATTCCGGCTTACAGTGTGATACGATTAACACCTACATTACTCTCAAGTGTTTGTCAAGGGTAAATTTGAAAAAATGGGCTTCTGTTAAATAGGTTCTCCCACGTCAAACTGACGTTGCGCTTTTCTCCTAGTGTAATGCCTACCTAAGAGAATAGGATATCTGAATTGAGTGCAACTTACCTAGAATTCATTATTTCCACGCAAACGATGACTCCTGTGGAATTCAGCGAAGAAGAAACGACGACACTTCGTAAAAACACACGCCTTCAAAACAGCGTATTTTTGAATAAATAATCGTTCTGTTCCTCAAACAAACGATATGAAGAGGAAGACGACAAAATTTTGTACATCATGGCCAAATAAAACGATAGAAATATCCCGCCGATTACGAAATATTGCCATTTTACTTATGAGAGAACGATTGTGTCGCATTCAAATTTGATTTTGCCGCTCAGTGCGCTTTTTTACCGGATGTGACGTCACTTTTTGGTCGATGATCCAAACACAAAAAAGTGCCAGGCGTCACCGAGTGTTCTCCCCTGAGTCGAACACATGCTAGGTAAAAGCTAGGTAATCATTGAGTTATTTTTTTGTAAAAAAAATACCTCTTAGTCGGCGCGTCGGGTATGTTATGGACGGGTCAATGGGTGAGTGAGTGAGTGAGTGAGTGAGTGAGTGAGAAATGTATGTATGTCACACCAATCAGGTTGGATCTACTATGAACAGCCAATCAAATTTCTTGTTGCAAAGGTAAATGGTATGTGAGAAACACAAGGTATGTATAAACAGAAGGACTTTGGTAATCGAAAAATAAAGAGTGACGTGTATGTTGCCGGTTTGGGATTTTTGAGTTATTTTTTTTACAAAAAAATACCTCTTAGTCGGCGCGTCGAGTATGTTACGGGTCAATGGGTGAGTGAGTGAGTGAGTGAGAGATGTATGTATGTCACACCAATCAGATTGGAT
>Ga0126338_10002220_pt1:2500-13239 | contig 13239 bp, 5 predicted proteins | sample OrbCmetagenome_2_FD_92529 | JGI IMG/M metagenome (GOLD analysis project Ga0126338, IMG submission 92529) | Coral microbial communities from Petempiche,Puerto Morelos, Mexico - Orbicella C C metagenome | ecosystem: Host-associated > Invertebrates > Cnidaria > Coral | place... | reverse complement strand
ATATATATTTGTCAGTAGCTCTTCCTGCTAGTAGCTCTTCCTGCAGCCGTCCGCTTTACAATGGGAAGACAAATGGGAGTGGACATCACGAATTTGGAAGTTTGTACATGTAAAGACACTGTTGATCACTGATGCAGACAGATTTCCACGATTTCGAAAATGTCCGTTGAATTGGATGACCGGGGTAAAGTGTAAATGCGATGAGAGACATTATTTTTTTTTGAAAATTTTTTCAGTGGGTTTCGTTTCAGCATTATGATAAATGTGTAGGAAAATTGTAAATTAATTCTGTCAGCAAATCCTTGCAAGCACGTCCGCCAGAAATTAAACAAGCTGCTTTTCGATCATGTTTGCGCCTCTTCAAAATCGCAAAAATCTGGCTGCGAACTCCGTTTCTAGAAAAGGTCACCAAGTTTAATTATAAATCTCTTAAGGAAATTTAACTTACTCACCGCCAAATTCAAATTTAGGCTGCGTCTACGGCCAGAAAAACCAAAAATAGCAGTTATTTCAATTGTAGCGCGAAATAATGTTTTAAACTCAAACCAAACGCGTTTTAAACAGGCTTAAAAGACTTTATCCTTATCATCTTATTTCGGGTCGAGAAAAAAAAAAAAAAGAAAAACTGTGTTTTTTAGCATCTGGTTCTTTCATATAATTATTTGGTAATAATAATTTCCGCAAATAGAACGGAAGGACATAGATCTTCATCAGCAATTAAGAAAATAGTGAACAATTTCGGGACCGTATTGCAAAAATTAATCTCTCGCGTATATAAGCAAGGTGCAGTGAATTTGCGAAAATCGAACAGTTTAAGAAACTTGTCATGCCTCAATCAAAATTTGAATTTAAATTTAAGTCACTAGAATGCTTTGCTCAATACTCAGTTTTGAGCAAAGCTGCGGGAACCCACTGGATAAAATTAAATGAATGCCATCCTTTTATTAGAAGTTTTGGCATTACTAAAAGAACAAACTATCATGGTTGTTTTTTTAGCAGTATAGCTTTATTAAGCGTCGTCTCTTATGGCTATACAGTCGTTCCCGAATCAGATTGAATCGGGTCTTTCTCATACGTTGTCAACTTAATGTGCACCCCAAGACTACTTAGCGTGACATTTTCTGTCAGTTGTTTATTATTTCCTTTGACCACAAAAATCCATCCGTTCCTAGGCGATATTTGCACTAGGCAGGGTAAATAACTGTGTCGATAAGATGTTTTCACAAAACTCATTCAAATGAATAATATTTATCTTTCCGAACAACTAAAACCGTAATGACTAGCTTAATTTACATCGGTTTCTCGTTGGCGGGCCATACGCATTTGAGATACTGATCTTAGCGCCAACATGTACAAATATTTAGCCGTATTTCGCCGTCTGCTTACAAAGCAACAAAGGTGAATATTAATAAAATTTCTCTTTTTTTCTTGGCTCTGAAATGCGGACACACGCGTGTTTAAATAAATAAATATATATTTATATAGCGCCATTTTCCACTAATTGTCCATGGCGCTTTACAATACTTTAAAATTAAAATCCTAAGTTTAAAATCCTAAAATTAAAATCCTAATCCTTTAAAAACAAACTTCATTGTAAGAGTCATGAAAGTGGTTCGAGCAATCCGTTCAAAACTATGTACATTCTTAGGTTAAAAATTCCCTTTCTGTAATCCAGTATTTCAGGCGTGAATTACAATTTCTCCTCACAGATTGTTATACATTTCTTCGAATGCTTGTAATGAGAATACAGTGGTGTATCAATTGCAAGAAGATGAAAAACTGCCCGCCGAGGCAGACAAGCTGACCGGCAAAATACTGGGCTAGCCCATGTCAAACTAGCATGAAATTCCAGCGAGAGAACCACTAAACTTTTAGTATTTTAATGCTACAGAAACCAGAATTACTAGTGGTGATGGTGGAACAACAAACCTCGAAAGGGGTGCCGAATACCATGTGTCTCGCAAAATTTTCGTCGAATTTCACGGGTCTCGTAGTCTCGATTTTTTCACAAAGCGGTTTCGCAGTCTCGAGTTTTTTTTCATCAAGGCTAAAGTTCCAATTTGTTTGCTTTTTTGCTATAAGCTTGAATGAAGTCTGAACGACTTAGAACCTGAACGTCTTGAGCTCGCATTTAAAATACTTTGAAGTCTCGGTCTCGCAATTGAAGGAGTTAAAATGTCTTGGGTTCGCAAAGAAAAATGCTTGTCTCGCCTTTTCTCACAGTCTCGCATTTACTAGTCACCACCCCTCTCGAAAAATACATTTTGCTTGTTAATTAACACTTCCTGTTTAAATCCTATTTGTGAAAATTTGCTAAAATGTCAGGAAATTGTCTGTTTGTTGATGAGTCTTTTGTTCCGCTTGCCCGCCTACTCGCAATTGGCAAGTAGATATTAGTTTGTGAGGAACAAATATCATTTACGTATGTTGGTTATTACGACTAGCGAATGTTACTCTCGACAGCTTCTTCAAAGCCTCTCCAAACATTGAGCTCAAACGGTCACGTTCGTTTGTTTTTCTGGTTTTGTCTCGCGGTTTTGTCATTGTACTTTTTGGAAGATTTTCAGAGCCATTTGGTAATAAACGTTGCCTGAGTCCTTGCGTAAGATGCTGGTGAAGTGTCCTCCATTTCCACGTGGGGCACCACCATGTTTTCCGTCTTTTTGCAGGGGACCAACTTCCAAAACTCTATACGAAACGAACGATTCATGTAGCCATATATGAAGGGGTTACAAGCGGAGTTTAGAACCACCAGATATGACACAACAAGTGTACCTTCAGGTGAAATGTGGAGTAGATTTCCACGGCTTAGAAATCCGATCACATAAGCTGGAATCCAGCAAATAGCGTAGGTTGAAACAAGCAGAAATAAAGTTTTAGTGACTCGAATTTCCTCCACGCTCGCTCCGTTTGTAAGACATTGCGCGTGAGGATTCGCAGCTCTTTGAAGTGTAGATACACATTGAATGTTATGCTGACGTACGGCCCGCGAAACTTTAAAGTAACATACGATTATCGTGGCTGTGCAAGGGATTAAAATAAGACCTGTGTCAAGAGATAGAAATATCATCGTAAAGTTTGGTTTGTGGAACTTTAAAACGCACGCCGCGTAACCGCTATGAAACGCGAACTCCGCCCAGCCAACGAACACGGGAAACGCGACAATCATTGCCATTAGCGTCCACAACGTTATCAGAAAAGCGATCGAGCGTTTTCTTGTAAAAATCTTCAAATAAAGCGACGGTTTTACGACCCTACAGAATCTATTCACCGCCATAAAAGCCATGGTTAGCAGAGAGACGAGCGATAAAACATACGTGAAAAATCCCTGGATAACACAACCGGCTGACCCATAACGCCAATGTCCTGAAATAAGAGCTGATATTGTCAGCGGACCGGCGATACATGAACGAGCCAAGTCTGCCACAGCTAAAGCTGTTACCCACAAATTCGTAGTCGTTCTGAGGCTGGGATTTCGCGCCGTTGCCAGACAAATGAAAGCGTTTCCTCCGATAGCTGTGATGTCAATAAGCAGCAGTGAAGTGGATTGCAACACTACCAGTTCAGCGCTTCGCGTAGGAAGCTCCATAGTTCTGTGAAAAACCGGGAAAAACCTTCAGTTGCGCGGTATTGAAACAGGTGGATTTCAAGAGACCGCAAAATTGGAAGCCAGAAAATTGCACGAGATATAGTTTCCTTTTCTTGGCTGACCGTCGCGGAAAAAAATTGAGTAAGGTCTTTCAGTGATCGACGGAGTTGTAATAAAACTGCGAGATGTCTCGATTGCCAAAAATGGTTAATCACCAGCACAACCAGAAATGAATTGTGCAGCTGACCTAATTGGCTTGTGTACCCAGTGAAAATATGAAATGCTACCCAATGACTTAGCGCTAGCTTGGTTTACTAGTAACACGTAAAAATGAGAAGATCTGTAGCCGGCGACTGATGGAATATTCTTAGAATTTCCAATTTCATTTAGCTGTCATTTGAGTTGTATCCCCTGTAAATGGAAAAAAATTAATATAGCCTCGATGGATCTTTTACGCCTCAATTCGTGAAAATACAGAGCGATAAGAACATGCGGTTTTTTTTTTCTGTCAATCAACTCGGGCTAGCGTGGTTGTCTCTTGTTTGTCAAACATAGAGCTTTGTTATTAATATTTATAATTATTTCAATTCGATTACGGTATCTCTCCATTTAAACACTTTAATACTCTTCAGTTGAAAAAATCGCAGATAGCGATAAAGAGCGAAAAGAAATAGCGGTCTTTTATAACGTATCAACGATCGTTTCTCCAAATACAGAGAGGAAAAGAAATGCATTGGGTTTAAATTTAATTTGCAATGTCATAGTTATTTGACAGGTTTAGTTCTGACATATGTTCCGATTGCACAAACCCTAAGCAACTCCCCAGTGTTAAATAGCAACTGCTAAAAGAGGAAATTGGGTTTTAGAAGTTAGATTGGGTAGATGATCTGTCTGAAGCCCAGTGACAGCTTTTGGAAATCAGAAAAATTCAGAAAAAGATTGCTTGTCAAATATATATATAACCTCTTAAATTAAAATAAGCCACGTGTTTATAATGCTAGGCGATGTCAAACTAGACAAGTTCAATATCAGTTTTCTAGAATCTATAAACCTAAGATAAACTTCCTGCTCTCGTCTTTTATGTTTTATATCTGCAAGTAATTCCTCTGACAACTTACTTCGTCGAGCCAAGCGAAACCAAAAAGCGAGAGAGGATGTTATTAATACGTTTCTTTCCTTTTTCCTCTTCTTGCCCATCAAAACTATCTATTAATGCATATGATCGTTGCTTGCGAAAAACGCTTCATTTTGTTTCACCGAAACGTTTTGTTGTTAATTGCAAGTTGCATTGCAAAACATGAAATTGAACGATATTTAACTGGACTGGCTCACTCCAGTCAGTCAAAGAACAACAGGTCACGTTCAGGACGTGTAAAGACTGTAAACTTCAGGGTAACAGTAGAAAAGAAACTTCACCGCTGATGTTGCGATTTCATGACGAATGACAAAGGGACCAAATATAGACACAATTAAGCAATTGGAGTCAGGTTTCCTCGGTCGCTTTTTATTTCACGCGAGAGACAAACCTCTTGCATCTCGATAAAGAGGAATTTACGCAACGTAACTTAACGCTGTATGGTCAAATACGGTTGCAATGAAACTCCTTACAGTCACAGAAATTTTCCTCTCCTAACCGTGACCGTGTTACGAAGATCAACAATACTGTTCGCCTCGCATTAATTTCCATGTGTTTTTATATTCCCTTTCCCATCCCCTGAAAATCAACTAACGGGTAAATTTGAATGGTTTTCAACATTACAAGGACATTAAGTGGTGTTAAATTATATGAATATTAACGCGTCATTTTAATATTCTGCTGTCGTTTAAATCATTTTGACGAAGGTTGTTGATCAGTTTTAAACGAGTGATTCTATACTTTTGAAAAAAAAAAATAATAATAAAAAAATAAAACTAGAGTTGAACACGTTTGTCTTGACAAGTGTCCTTGACAATTGTAATTTTATTTGCAATAATAGCAGTACAGCTGTGTCCTACATAACACTCGGAAATCCATTTGTGTATATTAAAGTGCTGAAAGAATAATTTAAAACTCCCGGAGTTACAGTGCCCAATGAACTCTTCTTTGAAATTGTGCAAGTAATAAATTTATTTCACCTTTTAGACAAAAATTGAGCCCGTTTTAAGGCCTTAAGATCTGGTTTCCATATAGACCAGAAATTGAAATCTACGTGCATACCTTGTCGAAAATTTCGCGACAATGTAGTTTACCAAGAGTAGATAAAGAGTAAGAGAGTTCATCGCCCATACGGGCCTTATTTTCCCTCTAACCCCTCTAAAGTTGTTTTTAGATACGGCACCCAGTTCCTCCGTGGATAATTCTACCACGCGCGTTGCGTGGAAGTTTCGTCGACGATAAAAATGCGTGTAAAGCCACGCGCAAACTTCGCGCCACAGGATTGGCTGTTTTTAGTCCTTCCTGGGATGTGCGAAACCGGAAGTGATCTAAAAATGCCTTGAGAGAGATAGCCTTGGGAATAAGGTCTACATGGGGGACCCCTCTTACCATTTATCCCCTCTTGAACGATTTGTTCATACCATTTTACGCTAAAATTTTATATTTACTTCAGTGACGTAACTGACCTGAGATTTAACAATAAACACTTAATGACTGACCCCAAGGGAAACAGTGAGTTGTGTTTCCCCGAGACCCTCAATGTCGCCGAGGGGAACATTGAGGGTTGAGGGAAAACAAAACTCACTGTTTCCCGCGGGCCAGTCAAAATAAGTGTTTTGTTATGTCTCTCAACACAAAAATAGAAAAAAAAAAAACCCTGCGGGGCCGGGTTGTTCAAATCCCGATTAAGCTAACCCAGGATTAGCGAGAATTTTGATTTGAGTTTTGCAACTTGCCGGTGCTGTTTTCTGTTTATATTGTTTGCCCTTCAGTTTTGAGTTTAAATAATATCAAACTCCACAAAATATAAGAAGTGAAAAACATTTTTATGTAAGAAAAAATTAATACTTCGGTTAACTTTTAATCCTGGTTTAGCGCTAACCTGCTTTCGAACAACCGGGCCCAGAGTTTTGATCCACGACACATGACACGTTCTCTTCCAATCGGAAAATAACAATTATTTTTGAAACATTCAGTCAGTATTCATGGCGAGTTTTTAGTGCTCCATACATTTGTCCGTATGAAAAAATCCCTCAAAGTCCGCCGCGAAAAGATTAAATACAAATGCATGGAAACAACATGCAATTAAAAGTTGGTATAAATACTGCGAAATTATCATTTTGAAAAATAAAATCTCGTTCCACAGAATATATAAATTCTAAAATGAACGAACAGGACAATCTAAAAACAGGTATTTTGCCACGCGTTTAAGATCTAAAGGCAAATTTTTATGTGGAAATTCTTTTTTGCTCGTGTAGACGAGGAAAATTGGCCAATTTCTATGTGACGAATTTATGTGCTGAAAAGCTAGCGTGTTAGCTTTTATGTGACATAAAAGTTGTCACATACGAAAAATTGCCCGTGTAGACGAATCGTCACATAAAATGTGGCAAACATGTTCGTAGGCGCCATAATTTTTTGGGTAGGGGGGGGGGGGGGGGGGGGGGGGGCGGTGACTACGCAGCCTCGCCTTGTTTCTGCGTATCTCTGCTGTCTAAAGTCATCACTGGCGCACTAAACTTTGAATTGCTGACAAATATGTGCTGTACCAGCTATACGATCAAGCATATTTGCCACATAAAAATTGTTACACAAAAATTGCTCGTGTAGACTAGGCTTAACTTTTGCGATATAAGAAAATCCAATGGCGAGGGAAGAATCTTGCACACGCGTTCTGAAATCTTACTTACGCCCAAAAAGCGTCGCAAAAAAACCTTTTTTCCACCTGCCCTGAGTCTCATTACTTGTATCACCTTCAGCAGACGCAGAAGAACCCTGTCGGTCACTATTGCTAAAGGAACCTTGCTTTCTCAAAGCCTGCGCTTTTTTCATCATTTCTTCCTCGGCTCGCTTGAGCTCTAGCAGTTCTTTCTTCTGTATCTCGTCGCGTTCCCGCTTTCTCTTGTCAGCTTCTTCACGAAATTTCTCCTCCAACCTTCGACTTTCTTCCAGCAGCATCTTGCTGCTGTCGGCCGCTCCTTTAGATCGTTCATCTTGCCTGTTTCTTTGTTCCTGCAGCTCGGCTTCAATGATTGCCGCCTGAGTTTCGCTATGCTCAAGTCTCTTGCGTTGCACTTCCAAGAGTTTCTTTCTTTCATGTTCTTGTTTCGCCTTGTTGGCTTCTCTAAGTTTCTCTTCCTGTTCTTGTTTCCGCATCGCAAGGTCTCGTTTCGCTTTTTCCTGCTCTCTTTTCTCTTGATCTTGCTGCAATACCCGTTTCTTAGCTTCTTCTCTCTCCTTCTCCAGTTCCTTTCTCTTTTGTTCTTGTTCAAGCCGCTGTTTTTCCGCGATTTTCATGGCTTCATGTTCTTCTCTCTGTCGCTGTTCTCGAGCGCGCCGTTGTGTTTCAGCCATTTCTGCAGCCTTCGCTTCATCTTCTTTTCGCTGCTCCGCCATTCGCTTTTGCTGCGCTGTATCTCGCTGCGTCTTCTCGTCTTCTTTCTCTCTCAATTGATCCAGGTATCTTTTCCACTCCTGCTCCTTGATGCGTTGTTCCTTTTCACGTTTCTCTTTCTCATTCGCCATTAACTGCTCTTCTAGTTCTAACTTGCGTCTCTCATCCTCTTGCCTTTTTTCTTCTCGTTCTCTTCGCTTTCTATCTGCTTCTTCTCTCTTTCTTGCCTCTTCCTTCGCCAGGTCGTTCTGTAACAACTCCGTCACAACTTTCTCCTTCTTGGTCAAAAACTGTTGTCTTACTTCTGTCTCTAACAAGCGGGCTTCTTCAGACGTCTTATGTCTTTCTTCTTCAAACTCCTTCCTCTTTTGAGACTCCACTGCTCTCCTTGTTTCAACATACTGATTGATCTCCTCGTTCTCTTTGTGTTTTTCCAGTTGCCAGTGTTTTTGCTTCTCGGCTTCTACTTTGGCTTTCTCTTCTTGTTTACGTTTCAAATCTTCTGTAAAATTCACCCACTCTACTTCCTGTTTCTTCTGTTCGTCTTGTTTCCGTTTTTGTTCTAGCATCGCTCGTTCCATTTCTTGCTCTGTGTGTTTCAGTTTTTCACGTCCAACTTGTTTCTGCTTCTCAAGTCGTTTTTGTTCTTCTGCAGCTTTCTTCGCTTCTTCTTGCAGTCGCCTCTCCTGCTCTTTTGCGAAGAAGTCTTGACTTTCTTGTTGTTTCGCAGTCTCAGTTTCACGTATCCTTTGCATTTCTAAAGAAACAAGTTTATCTGCTTCTTCTTTCGCCTTACTTTTCTCCGCTTGCCGAAGCTGCTCAAGCTGTCGTTTCTTTTCCATTTCTTCTCTAAGCCATTCGTCCTTCAATCTCTTCTGTTCTTGAAGCAGTTTATCCCTTTTGCTTTCGTTGTTTTCTGTCCCTTCTTTCTCCTTGGCTCTTTGATAAGCAATCATTTTTGTGGCTTCTTCCCATCTCTTTGACGCCTGTCTTTCGCCACCAAAGGCTTTGCACTCACTTTGCAACTGTGATTTCACTTCGCTAGAGATCTCTTTCTCTCTCAACATGCGCTCATTCTTCCAATTGTTCACGAAATCGTCGTCAACAGATCCGGCCGAGCTATGTTCTGGAGAATCTACACTTTCAGCCATTTCTTCCTCATAAATCTTTGCTAAACAAATCAAAGAAACGAAAACAGCGTCAAAAGAGCTACTTAACAGCTCACGTCAACAGAATGCTTGTAACCTCTTTGGTGCTTTTCTACATTATAAGTTAACTGGACTACTATTACACAACTAACAACAACAACAACAAACTTTATCCCGTCAGGGGAACCCTACGGGTCTGAAAATTGATATCTGTTACCCAGCTAATTTCTTGCTAGCTGGAAACCTCAGAGTCACCTATTGACAGAAACCAGTCCTCCCGTTTGAACAGGTCTTGGATGGTCGTCGTCTCCTCTAGGCCGGCTGTAACTCAAGGATTCTGGTTTCACTTAGGCTGTTCAGGAGGAAACGCTGCTATTTTTAGCTGTCAAAGTAAACCCGAGTCCGGCGTACTAGCGCAGGCTCCTTTACCAAACAGCGGCTGATAATCGAGCCTATGCCATTTTAAGTGGTTCCTTTTCAGGGTCAAATAAAGCTGAGCCACACCCAGATTGGTCTCATTTAAGGGTTTAATTCCAGTGTTCAGAAGAGCATGGGAAGCAGGCCGCAGACCCCCACCCAATTTTTCTGCAAGTACATGTACGTATTTAAGTTGGTTGAATAAACAAACAGGTCCTCTAGGTAAGATTACTCAGACAAATAAGTACAACTAAATCATCAATGAACAACTCATTGTTCATATTGATACATAAAGCCCAGACTAAGCTTTACCAATATATCACCTAATCCAGATTATACATCTAGCCATAACAATAGACCCTATTCATAAATAGCTGCCAATTTAAAATTCTCTTGTATACATTTAAATTAGCCCCGCTAACCTCATTTGAGAGAAAAATGATTTTGAATTATCAACTCAAAAACGAGGTAAGTTGGGCTAATTTTAATACTTACAAAATAATTTTTAATTGGCAGCCATTTATGAATAGGGTATAAAACTGTTTTCAACTAGGTGTGTGGTCTCAATTGAGGGGAGGCATGGTGATAAGGTCTGGATTAACAAAAGTTACAACTACTTGTATTAAATGTCAGGCAGTATAAAATGGCAGGCTGTGGACTGCAGACTGCAGGCCAAGTGTAAAATGCAGATTGCAGACCACGGGTAAAATGAAGACTGTGGACTTTCACTGAATCATGTTACCATTTCCATCATTGAGAACTAACAGAGCTAACTTTAAACAGGCTAACTGGAGTATTATTCAGGCTAACCAGAGTGATATTCAGGCAAACTGGAGAGCAGGCTCTTTATAGTTATGGAAATAACATGATAATATTATATACTTAAAAAATCTGAAGTCTGCAGTCCTCATTTTACCTTCAGTCTGCATTTTACCCTTGGTCTACAGTACGCAGTCACACAGCCCACAGTCTGAGTTTTACACTGACCGATTAAGGTAATTCCCCTGAAATAAAACTACCATAGATTTTTGTTCAAACTTTGTCCAATGAATAGTT
>Ga0126338_10002219_pt1 | contig 13241 bp, 5 predicted proteins | sample OrbCmetagenome_2_FD_92529 | JGI IMG/M metagenome (GOLD analysis project Ga0126338, IMG submission 92529) | Coral microbial communities from Petempiche,Puerto Morelos, Mexico - Orbicella C C metagenome | ecosystem: Host-associated > Invertebrates > Cnidaria > Coral | place: Petempiche,Puerto... | reverse complement strand
GCAAGGACTAGATTCAACTGTGGTGAGCAGGGATGGTGGCACAGTACTGAGAGAGCTTTTCTCCCGGCTCCAGTGTTGACAAGAGAGCTCGTCTCCCACCACTTGCCCAGAGAGTTATAGTCTCCCACCAGTGTTGCGTGGGTGCGATTCAGGCCTGGTGCTGTAATTGTTTGGCGGTGTTCTTCTGTTTTGCTCCCCATATTCAAACGGGATAGACGCCCCGTTTGAAAGTGAGCTAAGGCTGTTGTGGCTTCCTCTCTAAATGTTTGTGATTTATTTTCCTTTTTAATGTGATACACTCCCCGCATACTGATAAGCTGTCACGAACTGAAAGATAGCCTCGATATATTCACATTGAGATAAGACTAGTAAAATGCTTGAGGTACTTAAAGCATATGTTTTAACTTTTCCCCCAGCGTTAGCCACCAACCATAGAATTGACTTTGTATTTTATATCGTAAATTCCCAGATTACTGAGAATGTTCCGTAGAGACGACTGCAGAACCTGTTTTCCGTTCCTCGTCATTTTTCTCCAGAGACCTTCCATAATTAATGTAGTACTGTTAAGTGCACCAAAAACTCTTTAGACTCGACCATTTTTTTGGAACGAAACAACTTTCATCAAGGATACTCGTTCAGGAAATAAAGCCTCCACAAAACCCTTAAAATATTTAAGCAATGGTTTATTGGTATAAGATACAGTAGAATCCCGATTTTTCGAACTCCAAGGAAAACGAAAATTGCTTTAAAAAATCGATCAATTTGAGAAATCGGGGATAAAGTTGCAGGGTTCGGGAAATGACGTTTGGTTTGAATTATCAAAGGTTTGAAATCTCGAGAGTTCCAGAGATCGGGATTCCGAGTAGTTATATTAAGCCTGATTAACTCTAGTTCGGGAATAAGAATCGGTGTTCAGTCAGTTACAATGTCTCCACAATTGTTCCTTCGCTTTCGCATCTCATATTTAGTCTTTTCGACGAGGTCATAAGAATTCCGGCAGCTTTGGTTTCTAAAGTGGGCGCTCTTTGGCGACGAATGGTCGTGAGCTCGAACGTGTCGCGACGATAACTCAACCTATTCTCGACCTCCTGAACACTTGTTTGTAGGATGGAGCCATTTAGAGCATTTCGCAGACTACGACGGTAATTCTCCACGAAGCCGAAATATATGAACGGGTTTACAGCACTGTTGGCGTGGGTAAAAAATTCAGCTATAAATGGAAAAGCAGGGAGCACGCAGCTAGGAGCTTGCCAGTTCCACACAAATATCAAAATAAAAGTATAAATGTTAAACGGAGCCCAGCAAATGGCAAACACGACGACGATTGTCACTGCCATCTTTAGCACATTTCTGTTCATTTTGTCGCGAATAACCCCTCCGCGAACTGCGCCTCTCAAGGCGTTTCTTTGCCTCACCAGAGTTAGTACAATGATCGTGTATATCACCGCCAGAAGAGTGAATGGAATTATGACGAGCGCAACGCAAAGAAACGTAGCGTAAAACTTTCCGGTCGAGGGCTCTTCAAACGAAGGCTCCCAACTTGCAATACAATACGCTTCAGAATCATGTTCAACCACTTTGAAGATGTACAAGTAAGGACCATGAAAGGCTATGCTAATTATCCACGTCGACAGGATCAGTGCCACTCGCAGTCTAGATGTGATTCTTTTGGCGCGGAGAGGAAACACGACAGCCACATATCTTTCAAGAGCTATTAAAACCAGCGTCAGAGTAGAGACAGGCAGTGTTACATCTTTTACAAAGTAAAGCATCTTGCACGTTATTTGTCCTCCTAGTCCAGTTATGGGCCACCTACCGTCGCCGATATCTAGAATGATTTGTACAATTTTTGTGGGAATCACAAACGCTGGTGTGAACAAGTCCGATACAGCCATGTTTAAAATCAAATAATTCACGTTTCTTTGAATGTTCTTGCTTTTACGGACCACGTAAATAATTAGAGTATTCCCCGTCAAGGAAATCACAAATATAATGATGTAGGCGATAAGTTTACCGACTCTCTCGGCCGTTGTAGTGAAATGTGCGGGGCATGCATCATCGCCAACCATCGAGTCAACAGTCTGGTTGCTTGCATTATTGTTGTCAAACATGTTAAATTAGAAGCCTTTCCTTAAGGTGGGAAGCTCGTAAGTGTTTTCCAGGACATCAAAGTCATAATGTTTAATAAATGTTCGGAGTGCATCAGTTAGAATCGGTAATCCGATACTGAAGATAAGAAAACTCCCCGTAAATTTACATCTTCTACGTCTCCCAGCTAAAGCCGTTGTCCTTTTTTATGGATATCGCATGCTTATCGACCGAACACTGTAAATATTTCCTTCCCAAATTTCCGCTTTGTCCTCAAAACAGTAAAACTATAAATTGTACAATGAGAGAGGTTCCATGCGTTGACTGTAGAGTGACATTTTGCTCCGAACTCACTTCACGACCTATACAAATTGAACCACGTTATTGTCAGCAATATTACCGCAGGGGTAATACAACTTTTGTCAGCTACGTCAAACCACTCAGACTTCATAAGAGTTCAATAACTAGGGACTGAAGTCGATATACGCTTAAGTTAGCCCGCGCATTATTTGTCCTTGAAAGGCTGTCACTCTCGATTGCGAAAAGCACGAAATATTGTTTCGCTCATCTCAGTCAATTTATTCCCTTAAGCAATATCTACAAATAAGAAACATCGTACCAAATGGATGCTGAAATTAAGGCGTGAAAGAAAAGGATATTGTTTACAATAATCGCAAATATAAGCGCAGAAGGACATTTTGGTAATTGAATACATTTGAAAATAACCAAGAGTTTTAATTTCAGAGCAAACTGTAGTCTTAGGTTTTAATTAATTTCTTGCGAGACTTTCATCTTCCGCCTGGGTTAGTATTTCATATGCAATTTAGCCAGCCAATAACAGGGATTTTGTTGGCGCTCGCAAATCTTTTTGCAACATCCAGCAACAGCAGTAGTAAGTTCACGGCATAAATCGCAATTACAATAAAATCGAGTTAAAGCACCCATGTAATTGTCAAGAGTGTGACTGCACAATTCCGTTTAAGGGGAAACTAGGAATTCGTTTCAACATGTTCTAAATATAAAAATGTAAATAAACAGATGAAGCATCAAAGATTACATTCGTGGAATGACAGATCACTTCGGTTCATCGATCGTTTTATTGGGAGAACAAAATTTGACAAAAGGTAGAACAAGTTTATTCTTCGCGTACGATTCCTATGCACGAACACAAAAAAGGATGGAAAATATTTTCCTTCCATGCTTTCTTCTTATAAAAATTAAATTGTATGTCACCAATTTGTTTAAGTCCATAATGCGCGTGCAGTGTACGTCAAAAGCCATGTGGATGTGAGAAAAAGCAGACGTTTTTCATTCATCCTGATATTTTGACTCTCTTTTTTCTTTCGCGTTTTCCTAAAACCCTAATGTCATCACTCAGGGATTTTTTTGGTAGTAAATTTAGCTTTGACGACGAAAACAACAGACAAATAAAAGCTCAACGGACGAAAACTCAATAACCAATGTGGAATGTGGGCTCAAGCTCTTTATAATTAGACTTCTTCTCTACTAAATATATGTCTGGTGCCAAAGAAAATGCATGTAATCCACGTCGAGATAAGACTTCCGTGACTAACACTCCAAATACCATTAACATGCTTTTAACTTTATTTACTTATATAGCCATTTTCACTTGTGACGGCGGCAGGAGGCTGTCGGCAGGTCATCCAGGCACCTGTATTTTTCCTGTGTGTCTCCCAGTTTTGAAGCTTTCCTTTGTATTTGTAGATTTTCGTCACATTACAATCTTGAATTAATGACTAGTACTCGATTACACCCCACTGGTACAGGTGGTCTCGTTCCAAACACTACAAAAGAGGCCCAGGCTCCAAGTGAGCTTTTTTCCGGGCGATTCTGGCATGCCGTGTGACACAAACGCTAAATTTTTGTTTGCAATTTTTGAATAATTCAATATTTTCCCAAAAACCTGAATAAACCTTTCATGCCAGGTTAATCAGTGTGAAACATCTTTCAGAGGATACACCAAGGCTCCTTATTTATGTGAATGATATAATTCTTTGGATGCATTCGAAAATTATGAGGGAACACTGCCCGCCCGGCTTTCGAGTCGAGCTCATGATTTTTCTGGCGATGTTTCGCCGATGTTTCGGCTAAGGCCTTTGCCGAGTTTTCGAAAGCCGGTTAACGCCAGCCCAGGATTAAAGTTAAACACTAAAGCATCACTTTAACTTGTATAAAAATGTTTTTCATTGCTTACGTTTTGTGTGGTTTGAGATTGTTCAAACTTAAAACTAAAGGGCAAACAATATAAACGGAAAAGTTATAAAACTGAAATCAAAATTCTCGCTAATCCTGCGTTAACTTAATCGGGCTTTCAACAAGCCGGCACGGCTATCTAGTATACCACACTGGATTGAGTTGAACCCCAGAATAAACTGGTCTTTCGCACTAATCTATCCCTGTAAAATAATTTCTCTTCTACCTTAATTATTCTTACAGTGGATAGATACATCACAATGCTATTACCACTACACAATTTTTTAGTTGTTTTTTTTTTTGTTTTAACGATTCTCGAAACTTACCCGCAAGTAACACCACCCAGCCTTCGCACATCAATGAATGGTGAGCAAATGTAATTCTTAATATAGATCTGGTGGTATAAAGACTTTAACGCTTCCGTTGTAACCTAATAAATAGATCTCACAAAAGAACACAGGAGAGAACACACTCACACTGATATCAATTGAGTATCACAAAGCACCTGTCCAAGAGCCCTGTTTGATTTTTGAAAAGTAAACAAAATCCCCCCTCTCTTACAATGAAATATAGATAATGCTGTTTACACAAGGTGCTGTTAATTGTGTTTGACATCCTAATGAAGCACGCAACACGCGTGTGCTATCAAAACTAAACTTCGCCTACCGATTATTCGGAGCCCGTGTAATAAACCTCCTACAATGTTCCTGTTTTGATGAGAGACTTATTTTTGTCCGTAGTTCGACGGCATTAGGTTCTTATTTGCCTCACATATGGTTGACATCAAACAATCATATTCACCCAAACGTTTTCCCTTTTCTTTCCTACCATCTCAGTTTTACCTTTTGTTGGTTAAGTCCTTTACTTCTTTATTTGCTGTTCAGGTTTATATGGGGTTTAATTCGGATTGAATGCAGGTGGACTGTTTGTTTTTAGATTTGACTAAATTCTCACACCCTTCCGACCTCGATGAAATTGCAACCATCGAGAAATAATAAATCCGGTATTGTTAAAATTTTTCTGCTATTATGGCAGTTATCATGTATTGTTTTGGTATGGATAACGCTGTTAGCTAAATACAATGTCAATTTTAAAAGATCGATCTCTTATTTTCTTCCTACTCGGCATGTTTAATTCTGATCTTAAGTAGATATTGTCTTGATTAAAAGCTTTCATGAAAGGCGGATTCAACAGCAAATTTAGTCATACAAGTAGTTGAGATGCTCTGAAGAGAGGGTCGTAAGGGTTCTTTCCATAGAAAACACGAGAAGCATTGTACACCAGAATCAACCGTTGTTTCGGAAACTAAATCAAATGCATTCTACAAATAAAATGTTGCGGACTAACGCAAATCTACCCTTCTGAAGGGATTTCTTTTCTGCCTTAGTTATTCTTAAAGTGAATTCATCGCAATCCTATTTTTACTATGGATTCTCGAAAACCTACACTACCCTGGCTTCAGATATCACTCAATGGCAACCAAATGTAATTCTTGATATAGATCGCTTTAACGCTTCCGTTGGTGCATCCTTAGATAGATCGCACAAAAGAACACAGGAAAAAACAAACTTCAATTAATATCAACAAAGCGTCAAATAATAGCTGTCCAAAAGTCATAAAATCCCCCTTCTCTTACAATGAAATTTATGCAAAGTAGTTGATCACAGATATGCCCACTACCCTCCGTGCTGTTGTCTTTGACATCCTAATGAAGCACGCAACACGCGCAAGCTATAAAAACGTACTAAACTTCTACCGACTATTCGAAGCCTAATAAACGTTCTTAACGTGCCTGTTTTGATGAGACGGTATTTTTACTCCATAGTTCAGCAGCACTGGTTTCGTATTTACCCCCTATGTTGTTGATATCGATCAATTATGTTCAGCCGAGATGTCTTGCCTTTTCTTTCCAGCCATTTCCTCCTTCCCCTATTTCTACATTTACTGTCTGGGTTTATGAGTTAACTTCTGACTGCAGGTGGAAATTAAAAACAAAAAAGAAAGAAATTTATACACCTTTGCCGATAAGAAACAGGCAAACTGCGTTGTTAAAACTTCTCTAGGTTGTGTATTGGTTTTGTATTGCTAATGTTGTTGCAAAAGTAGCGAGTTGGAATGTCAATTAAAATCTCTTGTTTTGTCTTCTACTTGGCGCAGCAAAAGGCAAATTATTATAATTCCTAAAGTAGAGAATATTTTGATTAACAGCCTCTTACGTGATGTTGTTTCAGTACGTAACTAGAACTTTTCAAGTAATTTGAAAACGTAATTTCGTTTTACTTTTACAAATCGATCATCTGAGTACCTCTTGATTGGCCTCGAGCGAAGGGGCTTGTCAGAGTCAATGAATTAAATGTAAAACGCAGTCAAACGTATTGCATTACAAACAATGAAAATATTAAATTCTTTAAAGATCTTAATAGAATACTAGAAAAAAATAAAACTTACTAAAACGGGAGAAAATATTGGGATTATTTCCAAAATATAATGGTATAGACGGCAAAGGCAACTTTAAGTTCTACGTTTGCTGTGGGGACAAAGTTTATCTGAATCGAAATCGAATGATGAACATCTATGCAATGTTTCCTTGACGTGACAATAAAATTTGAAAAACCGACACCAAATCCTAATTTTTGTACACCATTTTGACGATAAACGAGTACAACACTCCCAGTTCTAGATATTTAAATATGTAGCACTGGCAACGTATGTAGTAGTAGCACTCGGATGTTTTGGGGGTGTGAAGACTTCTCGAGGTGTAGCCTCGTCCTTCAAGGTCATTTTGTTGAGGTTCCAATTACAATTATTCTTACATCCTTCGTTTTAATGTGTTAATCCGCCGCAAGCATCAACTGAAAGACTCTTCTCTACAAACGAATCAAATGTTGATAACCTTATACTGGAATCTGGCATCCTTAGCACACTTTTGCGATTTTCTCCTTCCGTTACAACCATAATCGCCAGCCCTTATGTTTGCGTTACTGTAATGGAATTTAACTCCCTAAAAGAGAAGACTGTAGCCACGAATTAACAATTTGCTTATATCTAGACACAAAGTAAAAATACAGTTGAAACAAACGATTTTTCTTCTTGAAATTTTCCATTATTAAGTTTTGCTTTGGACATACAAAGATGGCTTTCAATTATTGCTAAGACTACCGATTTTTTTTTTTTTCCATTCCCGTTCATATGCATCTTTTAGGCCCCGTCAACACTACGGTTGAAGTTAACCGAGATATTAATTAAACATGTATAAAAATGTTTTCCGCTGCTTGTGTCTTACGTAGTTTGAAAACTGAAGGACAAACAATGTAAACAGAAAACCTCACCGAAAAGTTATAAAACTGAAACCAAAATTTTCGCTAATCCTACGTTAGCTTAATCGGGCTTTGAACAACCCGGTCAACCTATCTAGTATGTCACACTGGAACAAGTTGCCCTGTACAACAGAATCAAATGATCTTCCGGACGCCTAAATCAAATGGATAAAGCAATGAATGATTCTGCAGGCTAACACGCATCTGTAGTTTTATCCTTCTGAAATGATTCATTTCTGCTTTAGTTATTCTTACAGGGAGTATATCACAATGCTATTACCACTAAAACAATTTTAAGTTCTCTTTGTTTTAAGAATTCGCAAAAACTTACCCACATATAACACCACCCTGGCTTCAGGTATCATTAAATGGTGACCAAATGCAACTCGTGATATAGATCGTGGTAATCTAATAAACAGATCACACAAAAGATCAAAGGGGAAAACAAACTCAGTCCATTGATATCAACTGACCACCACAAAGCACCTGTCCAACAGTCATGCTTAATTTTTGAAAGGTAAATTAAATCCCTCTTCTCTTACAATGAAATATAGATAATGCAGTTTATTACTGACATACTCGCTACACACGGTGCTGTTAATTGAGTTTGACATCCCAAGCAGCACGCAACTTGCACACGCTAGAGAAACTTAACTTCGCCTACTGATTATTGGTAGTCCATTAAACTTCCTAGAATGTTCCTGTTTTGATGAGAGACTAAATAATTTCTCTCCGTAGTTCGGCAGCACTAGGTTCGTATTGACCTTTTATTTTCCATTTTAATCAGTCATGTAAAGGCGAGAGTTTTTTTTTCTTTTTTCCAGTCATTTCCTAACTTTTTTGGTCAAGTTTTCTACCTCTATATTTACTGTTCAGGTTTATATGGGGTTTTATTCTGATTGCATGCAGGTGGACTTTTTGTTTTAGTTTGGACTAAATTATACACCCACCCTTCCGACCTCGATAAAATTGCAACCATCGAGAAATAATACAGCCGCTATTGTTAAAACTGTTCCGCTATTGTGGCATGTATCATGTACTGTTTTGGTATGGATGACGTTGTTGACAAAATCTACAATATGGAATGTCAATTTGAAAAGATCTCTTATTTTCTTCGTGTTTGGCATGTTTAATTCTTTTAGCAGACATTGTTTTGAACAACAACCATCCATGTGAGGCAGTTTTAGCACGCAACTTTAATTTTCCAAGTCATAGAGATGCTCTTAAAAGAGGGTCGCAAAGGTTATTTTCGTGTAATCTACCAGAAGTATTGTACAAAAGAATCAACGGTGGTTTCGGAAATCTAAATCAAATGGATTATACAAATAAAATGTTGCGGACTAACGCGAATCTATCCTTACTGAAATGTTTTATTTCTGCCTAAGTTATTGTTAAATTGAATACATCACAATGTTATTTTCACTAAGAATTCTTGAACACCTACCCGCATGTAATACCCCCCTGGCCTCAGATGTCACTAAATAATAACCAAATGTAATTGTTGATATAGATCGCTTTAACGCTTCCGTTGGAGCATCTTTCACACAAAAGAACACAGGAGAAAATAATCTTCAATTAATATCAAAAGAGCGTCAAAAAGCAGCTGTCCAACAGTCAAGTGTGATTTCGAATAGTTAATAAAATATCTGTTCTCCTACAATGAAATATATATAATGCAGTTGATTACTGATATACTCCCTACCCTCCGTGCTGTTGTATTTGGCATCCTAGTGAAGCACGCAACACACATGCTAGAAAAACTTAGCTTCCCCTATCGATTACTCGGAGCCCAATAAATTTCCTGTAATGTTCCTGTTTTGATGAGAAACTATTTTTGATTTTTGACTTTGTAGTTCAGCAGCAGTGGATTCGTATTTACCCCCTATGATGTTGATATCGATCAATTATATTCAGCCGAGAGTCTTGCCTTTTCTTTCCAGCCATTTCCTGCCTTGTGTTGGTTACTTCCCCTATTTCTACATATACTTTCTGGGTTTATGATTTAACTTCTGACTGCAGGTGGAAATTTTAAACAAAAAAAAGAAAGAAAATTATAGACCTTTGCCAGTAAAAACAGACAAACTGCATTGTTAAAACTTCTCTAGATTATGTCGTATTGATTTTGTATTGCTTATGTTGTTGGCAAAAGGAGCGAGTAGGAATATCAATTAAAATCTCTCATATTCCTACTTAGCGCAGCAAAAGACAAATTATAATAATTCTTAAAGTAGAGAATGTTTTGATTAACAGCCTCTTACGTGATGTGGTTTCAGTAAGTAACTAAAACTTTACAAGTAATGGGAAAACGTAATTTCGTGGTACTTTTACAAATCGATCAGCTGAGTACTTCTTGACTGTCCGATCCTTGAACGAAGGGGCTCGCCAGAGTCAATGAATTAAATGTAAAACGCAGTCAAATGTGTACAGCAGTAGCACTCAGATGTTTTGGGGGTGTTAAGACTTCAAGGCCATTTTGTTGAAGTTCCAATTACAATTATTCTTACACCCCTCGTTTTAAATGTGTTAATCCTCCGCAAGCATCAACTGAAATACTCTTCTCTGCAAACGAATCAAATGCTGATAACCTTATACTGGAATCTCGCATCTTACTCCCATAGCACACAAATTCTTTCCTTCCGTTGATAGCATGATTATTCGCCAGCTCTTATGTTGGCATTACCGTAATGGAATTTTACTCCCTAAATGTGAAGACCGTAGCCGCGAATTAACAATTTGCTTATATCTAGACACAAAATAAAAATACACTTGAAACGAATGACTTTTCTTCTTGACATTTTCATTATTAAGTTTTGCTTTAGACATACAAAGATGGCTTTCAACTATTGCTTAGATTGCTTGTGTTTTTTTCCTTTCGCGTTCATATGCGTCTTTTAGGCCCCGTCAACACTACGCCGGAGAAATTTAAAAGCGCGGCTTTATTTCAACGGTTACCGTCAGGCCTACCTTCCACACTAATCCGTCACGAAAACGGAGCTTTTCCTAAACCCTCTTCAAACCGGCGGAATTTGAAAATGTCGGCTTTGCGTGTTAGTGTAAACGGAAAACATTTTGAAAACGAAGCTTTTCGAAAACGATGACGCCACAATAATGTGAATTCCCAGTTCGAGTCTTCCTCAAACAAAAATCCAAAATGACTGGTGATTATTGCATTTTAAAATTTCTGCGACGGAAAACATTTGATGTGTTTTCAGAATGAAAACGCCGTTTTCAAATTTCTCCGGCGTAGTGTGAACGGAAAACATTTCATGCGTTTCGCTGTTTTCAAATTTCTCAGGCTTTGTGTGGACTTAATCCTTTTTGTTTGCATAACTTGAAAGGTGGCGTTATTTACACTTTGTAGATTTTTCTCAACTTTAATGTCTGTAGTTTCACTTTTCTATTCCTTCTTTTTGATCACCATGAAAAAGTTTTCGTAGATATCTTCGCATTACAAAATTCAACATGAGATACAACTTTTATTGTTTAATGATGAAATTTTTCTTTGTTTTTCAACAGTTCCATTTAAGCTGCCATGTTCGGTAACGTTTACAAGCCGTATTTAGTCAAGAGCAAAAGGACTGGCTTCTGCATTTACACAAGGTTGGACTTTTTTAAATAAGAAATTGACATTTATCTGTTATATCCAATAAATAGTAGTCTTTTGTTGTTAGAGAATAAATTATACTACTGATGTTTTAAGCACTTTTAATTAAAAAGTACTGAAAACCAGTAATTCAAAAATGTGACTTTAAGTGTCAACGTGTAAGAATGACGGCATTTTTTTCTGATTTCGCATTTGTAAACAAACGATCAGGTTATTTCGTAATCTTAATTAAACAGATATAAAATTGTGGCTCGCTATGTTTGTTCACCTGCTCGCCACGTTGAATAGTAATATGCTGCTGATCAAACAAACTTTATATTAGTGAAGAGAATCGTGGAACGAGAAACTTGGACCAAAATTTGCCTCGGTTGAGTTAGATGGTCTGGGACGTGAAATTAGCGTCTTGGCGAAACTGGTTGCCAATTGCGAGTCGGGTGACCAGCTGAGGCCCGTTTCTCGAAGGTTCCGAAACGTTTTCGCACCCGGAAAGCCATAGCAAAAATCCCAAACCTTATGATTATGGAGCTATTTTATTCACATATTCAGTGAAGTGTCAGGCGAAAACACCTCTCGTTTTTAGACACAGATTAAGCAAAAATGGCTTCGCGCGCCCGAGAAGTTACCGGGCTTTCGAGAAAGGGGCCCTGGAGGAGTGAAGATCAATAAGACAATATATATATAAGTCCTCAAGCAATCCAGAATTCCAAAGATGTAAGCACAGCTCAGTACGCGCTACAGAGAGAGAGAGACAGAAATTACTGAAAGGAACTAGCCCTGTGGAGAATAGCAAATAAGAGAAGATGTAACGACGACAAGATAACAAAATAAACGGTATTTCGCGACGTTAAGTCAAACTGGCGCCAGTAGGGATGAATGAGCTGATAACAGGTAACATAATCTGAGAGCTCATAGATGTCAGTGATGCCAAGGACGCCTTGATCAATCACATTCCCTCTAACTATTATAGCTACTTCCACCCAACGGTCCACTAACAGACTCACCTAAAGAGAAGAACCACGACCAGGACCTCGACAAAACTCATCGCATATGCAACCATTAGAAGTTCTTAATGCATATGCTTCTCACATTCTAGGTTACCATGACAACAAGGTGGTTTAAGATCAGAAGTGCGTTTCTCATCAGCCAGCATGAACTTACAACTTAGCATTTGAGAGAGAAAACTCATCAGATCATGTCATACTTTTGCTATATGTTATCTTTTTTGTCCTGATTAGCGAAGTAGCTGGTTAATTCAACTGTGACTTATTTATTGGCCTCTCCTATTTGCTTTCGTATTGCACCTTGAAATCGTTATTTTTTTTCTCTGTTTCATATGGCTTAAATCTTGACGTTGTTCACACTCTGTTGGTTTAATTACACCATTCAATTCTGCAGTGTCGCTTTTCTTTTTCACTCTTAAATCATCTTGAAAAGGAAACTGTCGAAATCCTTGGTATACAATGTCAATAACAAAATATACAGCATCGCACTTATTAAAGGAAAAATCATCGCTATGGCAATGACTGACTTTTTATTAGACTTCAGTGGTTCCCGTGATAATCTTAAACAACTAAACCAAAGTTACTTTGGTAAGATTACTTTAAGTTAAAAATATACAGCAGAATAGTATAAAAACATACCGAATGAGTATAGACTGGAGAAGGTCAATAGAGTTAATCATCCATATAGGCCTCATACTCAAGGTAATTCCCGATCTTAAGTTATTTGGAGACATTAGAGACATTTAGCAACAGCGTTTTCGTGTTAACGGCAAACCGCAAAACGCAGTTTCAGGTTTTTTTTTTTTTTATTGCAATGCACAAAACTATTTACACGACTTTCGTTACAATACTTTACTACTTTACTATACATAAACAGGACTTACGGTTTAACACAACTAATTCACACTCACTCACGTACACACACTACGAACCAGTTTACATAGCAAAGTCACACCTATTTGAGCCTGACATATTCTAAGTTATTCAACTACTTCTAGTATTTATATTGCCCACTTC
>Ga0126338_10002217_pt1 | contig 13243 bp, 8 predicted proteins | sample OrbCmetagenome_2_FD_92529 | JGI IMG/M metagenome (GOLD analysis project Ga0126338, IMG submission 92529) | Coral microbial communities from Petempiche,Puerto Morelos, Mexico - Orbicella C C metagenome | ecosystem: Host-associated > Invertebrates > Cnidaria > Coral | place: Petempiche,Puerto... | reverse complement strand
TAGAAATTTGATTTTCGGCTTTGTTAGGATGGTATTAACAGTAAAAAAACGGGTGACGTCACAGGTTATGACGTAACAAAACTAATTTTAACGCAATAACACTAGAGAGATAATTTTTTATTCCGATTTTCTTCTTTATTTTTGCTTTAGACATCTGGCACACCACATGTGCAACATAGCTGCATTTGCTAGAACAAAATTACGGCTCCAATTTGGGGATTTTCCTCAAGGGGGGACCACATATTTTGCAGAATTATTTTTCATATTTAAAAATGCCATATGTCATTTAATTTTTGTGATACGGACAAAATTTGTTCAGGTTTCAACTCCCCTTGATGTGCTCTTTCGAACACATTGTAAATAATATGCATATTAAAAACTTTAAAAGTGGCAAAAAACATGACGTCATCACTGTGACGTCACAAATTTGACATTTACTGACATTTTCCACGTAAATATAATTGGCAATAGGTCTCCTGTTCATCTGCCAAGTTTGGTGTAGAAACAGTCAACACTTTTTAAGTAATGTGAAATAATGTGAAATACCCAAGAACTGACGAAACATTTGGGGGGTGGTTTGGCCCCTACGTGTTTGGTACAAAACGCTGCAATGTCCTTTTAATTAAACTGTGTTTGTACAAGTAGAACACGCAAGACCTGAAGATGGCTCTGGATTCCTTTGAAGCTTCCAGAATGTCGAATAGCCCCAAAAAATTGATTCCACCGCCTGGAGAATTTCCTTAAAAGTCAAAACTACTCCTCTCAGAAATGAGGCAATAATTTGGTCCGTTGAATAAAATTTAATCTCACTTTTACTTTCAGCCTTCTGTTCGCAACCTTACGTTTGAAATAAGACACAGAAATGCTCCTGGAAACATTCAAGATCTCTTTCAAGATATTTCTGATATTCATTCGTACAATACTCGATCCTTGTCTCAAATAACTTTTACACACAAAGTTCCAGACTCTCAATTCAAGTGAACTCATTTTCTAGAATCGGAACAAAAGTTTGGAATGAAAGAAATCGTTCAAAAAGTAAAGCTAAATTTATCTTCCTCTTAGTATGTATTCATTAATATCAACAATTCGTTTTTGTATATCTGTAGTCTCTCGTCATAACTGTTGTTAATTATTATTTGTAATACCGTTAGTTTATCAGTGGTCTCTAGCTGTTGTTGTCAGTTTTAGTTTCTTCAGTTCTCTTGTTGCCTTTAGTTGTACTTAGTTGTATATAATTCCTGTAAACATGACCCGCCTAGATTAGCTCAGCTACCCGCGGGCATTTTATAATTGTACTAAAATTTTAAAACACAATAAAATGTATGAATGTATGTATGTATGTATGTATTCGCAGCACTTTCCGCCCCTAACTTTTTACGACTCTTCCACTATTTTCGAAAGAAGGCCCTCAATAGCCCAAAATAATTCTAAGCTACTTGTAACTGCGTTTTAGATCAATGCTTAAATCATATCATTAATATGTAAGAAATAATAAATAATACTAATAACTATGGAGAAATAAGGTAGATTTTAGCAACAAGAGCTGGCAACATTGAACTGAGAAGAATGCATGTCCCTGATAATACCCGGCCTAAAGCAGGGGAGGAATCTCCTCTTAAAGTAGGGAAGACATCATCATTTAGTGTGGGAAAGGTTAAAATGTGACAAAGTTATGTAGTCTGTCCTGCATCGCATTTGACGAAACGCTAAACATTAGCAATTTTCACTTATAAAACCTCGAAAACAAAATGCCCCGCGCTCTCATGAAAATAGGGAGCTTTCAAAGTAATGACGGAGGTGATGCAGGGGACGACGCCTAGTAAATAATATATTAATGTTTTACCATCGAATTTCGTAACTATCTGATTCTGCTCAGTACGTCAGTGGGTCTTAAAACATGCCCAAACGAAATATGTAATGCCAGGGATATGAAAAATTTGACGTCGTGGCCTGCGTTCTCCAAAATACGCAAACCTTGGTCATTTCACGTTGTCATTTTGCAGAGGACGGCTACAGAATGTATAAAGATTTAAAACGCACGTGCATAGCCATTGTTCAGCTGCTAATGAACCTTTTTTTGGTCACGTTTTCGCTGCCGTTGGCGTCGTGGTTTGCACTCCCTAATAAGACTGGTTACTGGTAGAGTGAGTAGTGAACAAGTCAGACACCTCCAAGCTACCTCAACCCGGGGGCTACTCCCTTACATGGGCTATATAGGTATGTGCGGCCCCAAAGGGTAGGGTTTTTCAGCCGTTTTGGTCATAGATAAGGTAGCGATTTTGGCCATTTTGGTTATAAATAGCGTATGGTTCTAGCACTCTTGTCTTGAATTGGGTATGTTTCTTAGAAGAAGCTACTTTTTGATCATTATCAATAAGACCTTCATAACTTATGTTTAGGGCAACTGTGTCAACCTCAACGGTCATAAATAGGCTATCGAATTTTTGGTTAGGGCATAAATAGGGTAGCAAAAAACGCAGATTTTGGTCATAAAAAGGGTAAGGGTTCTGGGAAGTGGACCACACACCCCCACCCAACTTTTCTAGAAGTACCCCCCTCCGGGTACCTTAAGAACCATAACTGCGCTTACCTTTCTAATTCCTTTTCCTTTAAGACTAATTTGTTTCATGTGCCATTTGTCTCCCTGGTCTTCACTCTTGTTGAAAATCACTTGACCGGATAGCTTAACCTTAAGAGTTCCCATGTTGTTTCCATACATGTGGTAATAGAACCTCAGGCAAGACTCTCCAGACAGTGAAACCATTCGGGATATTTTGGCACTGTCACCAGGTTCACGCGGACTGGAAGCCTCAATGTATACGTAATAACCTGAGACACAGGAAGCGCTTTATTACGCGTACTGTTTATAGTCGAAGAAACAAAGTTAAAAATACAAACAATGTTGCTTGATTCATCATTATTATCATCAACATCATCGTCTCCTCGCGCCAGTTTGGCCGTTGCTTGGATAATCTCAGTAACTAAGAATAACATAATAATATCTTAAAGTAACTTATCATACTGACAGCTTTGGCGACTAGGTGTTTTCTTTGGTCATGATTTATGTAAATGCATCCGGCTGTTAGTATGATTCTTGTCGTGTCCTTATTCAAACGCTTCAATTTGACTGGCTCTATTGCACAATTCATTTCTGCTTCAACGGTGGCACTGAGCAGCTCCCGTCTGTAGCGATAAAAAAAGGATATGTACCCTGGTGCGACTTTAAAAACTCACAATACTTGAATAAACCAGAAAGGCCACAAAGCTAAATTTTTCGATATGAGAGCTTCGTCCAAAGCAATTTTCGGCCTCACTAACTGACACCTGGAGTTCATAATTTAATTGATATTTAAATAGAGTATTAAAGACCTTTTCCTGAAGTGTTATCCTGTTTTGGTCCTGTGCCACCAGAACGTGTATTCCCGCTATGTCGTCTCCAGTCAAATTTGTCATCTTTGTCTTGCTTGAAACCACAGAGGCTCTTATCGAAATTGCAAGAAAAAGCTGTTTTGGAGAAAGTGGTAAATCAGCATCAGTAGCTATTGAAACGAATGTATCACATTAATATCGATATTGAAAGCGTTGCGCAAACTTTTTCCGGAATGTCCGGAGGGAAATTGTTTGGTCTTTTTCCATCATATTATATCCACTCATCTTGAGCTTTAATGTTTTTTCGCAGCTTCCTTTATCCTTCAAAGAAACTTTTCGTTAAGTTACTTTAGTAGGAGGCTTCAGCTCTAGGAGCATTGTTAGAACTCATGATCATCCACGTCGCAAAGCCGCAAAAACAATAGCAACCACACAAAAATTTAAGCTTGGACAATGGAGCCCTCAGAGTGTTTGACTAAACAAAATTTCCTATTTACTGTAAAATGCTGCGTGGATAAATTCCTCAGGGGAAGCAACGGGCCAATTTGCCAGAATTCATCTGGGATCACCATAGCCACGAAATAAGCATTTCAATTTTGGTGAAATTTTTCTAGCCGCTGGCAGATTTATTCATTTTTAATTCTCCCATCAGAATACATCACACAATTTTTACTCTTTTTCTTTGTTTGCTATTTTTATTTCTGTTTTTCACTTTGCTAGTCGGCCGACATATCATCCGAATCTGCACACACACTCAAAAACACTTTGGGTGTGGCCCCAGGACCTTATGTACACCTTTCATACTTTCTCTAGTGAAAGAAATGACATCCCGTGAAGCAGGTATCATTTACCAAATCAGTCAGTGTATATATCGATATTGGAAATATCGTACAGAGACTACATGTTCTTGCAAATTGAAAAGATTGCATCTGTCCTTCGTCTAATTAATCAAATATGGAATCGTATATCTTTTACCCTGGTGTTAGAGGCGTGCCCCTGGAAGTACATGTGTATGCACAACACTCTGCAAGATGCAAGATGCAAGCCTTCACTTTCAAAAGACACTCATACTTCGAGGTACATTCGTTCGAACACCGCGGTATTTAAGTGCTCGCACTATAGATAGCCTAATCAACGTAAAGATCTCTATCAATAACTTAAAATATATTAATAACTTAAAGTGATTGGCAACGATCGAACAATAGTGGAGAGACCTAAAATCTCAATGGTTGCCTGTTCGACAGTTACAGTAGCGGAACAAGAGTTAAATCCTCAATTTTTGCAATCATTAGCCTCTTTACCAAGTCTGTTTGGCATGTTTTGTAAAGTGATATCAGATTGCAGCAGCTGAAAGGACGTGTGACACCTGGATAAGTAACGGAATAAGTTGATATCACACGGTATATATACTCACATGCAGTTGGTGGAGGGGTTACTCGGGGTGGCGGAGTTTGAGGATTTACTGAAATACAAGTAGAGAAATAACTTGATCAATTAATTAAAGTTAATAATAACAAGCTAGGCTATAATTTACCGAACCCCTTGCGCGATTGATTGTTATATCCATGAAATACAACCTGCTTCTGATTATCTGCAGTTACTCACCTGATGATCCGCTGCACTTGTACAGTCTCTTCATTTGTTCGATGTCGACAGGACTAAGAGCCACTCGGTTACCAATAGACACCTAGCAGTTAAATATACCATATTTTACGTTATAACCTACGCTTAATTTTTGCGCAATTCTATTGGCTACTTTACGTCACGTGGTGCAAAATTACTGGGAAGTTATCAAGCAATAACCTCCGCCTGCGTCGATAGCTGCCCTGCGACTGTTTCTGTCGAAAAGAAACAAAGCTAAAAAGACTAAATCCAACCCTAGAATTTCACCTTTCCATCTTTATTATTTTTCATGGAAGAAAAACAAACTCTTTTCGTGGAATCCGCTGATAATGACATTAGAAAAACTGGTCGCCAATGCTGTTCCGATAAGTACAGAAGAGTCAATAAAATATGCAGAAAATTAATGGGAGGGTTATAAAATAAATAAACCCCTTTCTGGCTCGCTGGTATGTTGGCTGATAATGTCCTTGGCTGAGAGCTTGTCCTCAAAATTTAACATTTGCCGTCGAAGCTTCGCTTCTCGGCCAAATATTCATTTTTCGGACAATATCTCAGCCGCGGACATTATCAGCCGACATACCAGGCGCCAGAAGGGGTTTATTTGCTAAATAACTACTGAAATTCTCGCGCACTTTTTGGCTAATCTGTATTGGCAATAAGCGGACAGACACATGAATTTACAATTTATGCGATGTGTCAACGAGCGAGAGTGGATAATTTGACAATCTGTTATTGTAAAAACGAATTGACGTCAGTTTTTCGGGCGTCTGTCCTGTTATTGACAATGAATTTCGCCATAGCATTGTCAAAGTAGTCTGCGGATCTACTCGTCCATCGCCTCGTGGATTCACAGGACTGACGCATGAAAAACTGACGTCAATTTGTTAATTCGACGATTATAGTGATATCCCATATACCTTACTAGGCCCAACCCAGGCGATAACTTCTTAGTTGCTGATAACTGAAAGGAGTAGTACTGGTCTAGTTGAATACAGAAGTGTTTTTGAAACAAAACACGTTGACGATAGTTTCAGTTGGAGTGAAGGCAAGGCAAATCGAATTGTTTCGTCTTTGATACGAATTTCTAAATAGCACTGTGGATGAATTCATCTTAGACTTGTTACGTTTGATGCTGTTCGATGACACTCTTGAAGTCGCATAGAAGAAACTGTGGAATACCCTATATTCGGGTGTTCGCGCTTGAATTACGACATGCGGAGAAACGATGAGAAAGAAGAACCGAGTTGATTAATACTGTTGTCTACTCACCCCAGCTTTCTTTGGCACAATGGTCGGCTTTCCATTTTTAGAGAAGTACCTCGCCCCATAATGCATGATCGACCCATAATCATAGGGCGTCCCCAGCGAGTCTGTGCTATATGACTTTCGGAAATTTCCTTCGAAACCTGGAAGTAGACGCAAAACGTTAGAATGATGTTCCTCTTTTTAGCAAACTTGAGCGATTTAATTTACGTTTGCCCTCCTCTTAGACTAAATCTACTGTTTTATCACATCATCGATAAAAGATAATAATAATCATCATCGTCATCACAATTATCCCATATTTCGCCAGGGTAGACCGGTCGGCATAAGCTGTTATCAAAGAGTGCCTCGGGCAAGTTAACTGATTAATCCTAAGAATAGATGGCAATGTACTCAGTATAAGGTAAAAACCTATATAACAATTAGTCAATCTATGAATTAAGCGCAATTGCACAAACTTGGAAATGCTCTAGAATTAAAAAAAAATTACATTAATCATAAAATATCGTTTAAATAAGAAAAATGAAAATGATGGCAATTTATTCAAAGCTAAGGCTTCATGATAAAAACAGAATTTCTTTGCAGATTCTGTGTAAACTTTATGGGTTGTGAAAAGCTGATAAAGTTTGGCGTGATCAAAATACCTACCCGACCGAATGTTTTCAAACTTGATTTCGACATAATTGTCTCTGTCCGGGCGCGATTGTTCGTGAAGAAATCCAAGAGCATGTCCTAAAAAAAATAATAAAAAGCATACAAATATACGGTGATTGATCAATCTAGTGATTGATCGATCGACTGATTGATTGATAGATTAACTGATTGATTGATTGATTGATTGATTGGCTGGTTGATTGACTGATTGACTGATTGATGGATGGATGGATGGATGGATGGATGGATCATCGATCAATCGATCGATTGTAGTTGTTTTATCGATTGACGATGAATGAATTGATTGATGGATGAATGGATGGATTGATAGATGCATGGATTGACCTACAAACTGACTGACTGATTGATTGATTGATTGATTGACAGGTTTTCGTAATCCGATCTGTTTTTCTCTCCTTTATTTTAGGTGGCTTCTGTCCATCTTCGTTAGGGCTACAGTGTTAAACATTCGTTATTTCCCCCGCTACAAGCCCGTGTGCTGTCGTTTCACTGATTTTGAATCAACGGTATGTAAGCACGATGGAGCGTTTTCCTCTCGTTAACGGCGGTGGGTTGCCTAGAGTCCAAGAAAAGCCTCTTGTGGTAGTTTGCCACACCGCGTTCGAAGATCTGGGCGTCCCTTGGGTAGATGTCAAGATCCGAGGACCCTGCATGCTGTTTAATTGCTGATTCGCTGTTGCTAGCGTAGCCTGAATCATGCTCGGCTTTGCGCGAACTGCACCGTGGCGCTTGTTGTCCTCGACACTGGGCTATAAATCCCTAAACACTGGGCTATATATACCTAAACACTAGTCTACATATACCTCTCAACATATCTTCCCGCCCCTGCCCCAAGTTGATGTGCCAAAAACGTACTAAATAATACAATACTTTAAATATTTTTACTTATGAAAAATATACGAGCTTCATTTCTTCAATAACGGAATCTATCGACTGCATATTACATAATGAGATCTTTCATCCAAATTTCATCGATATTCAATTGACTGACATGTAGACGTTCTCGTCAATACACGTGCGAATTAACTATTCTAAACTCACCGATTTCATGAGCGATGGTTCCATGACGCCAGCAACCTCCTGAGAGGGACAGTTGTTGCTTGTAACCATTTCTTCCAACATAGGACCAGCACCTGTTGGTTAAACATTAAATGAAAAAAACGTAGTGACGCAAGATAAAATATATACATGTAAAACTCCCTTTTTTCGCTGAGATGGGGTCCGGGAAGGCAAGCAGATAGGCACCGTGGTTAAGCCGTCAGGGGGGCAATATTACAAGACAGCAATCACCGGCAAACTGTTTGTACACAGGCCTAATAATCTTCCTCGATCTTCCTACCCCCTTTCAGTGTTACTTACAAGCTAACATGCACCGAACAAGAAGTTATGGCGCGTTGCGCTATCCAAACATGCATGGGGTAAAGTGAAGTGGTTACTCCAACGACTTATGACAATGATTATAGGTCTGAAGGTTTGAAAAATAGAATCTTTTATTCAAATTTCAACAAATATCACGAGCTACACAACTTAAAATTATCTTTACTAGACGCAAATACTGTTTTAAAGAATTCGAATTCCAATTACATGCAATTGTTTCGTGTATCATCATAATTCCTTCTCATATGATCGACAAATCGAGTTCAACCTAACTAATTGTTGTACGTACTGTCTAAGTGACATCTTCCGTACGAGGTAAAAGAGGGTGGGACCTACCCGTCACCTCTGAAAAAGGACACATATGCCTGTTCGTCTCCTCTTCGTTTCCGAAATTTTATGCAGCCCTGTGTTTTGACAGTCCAGGCCCTCATTGCGCCATTTATCGCAGACATCGCGACGGCTTCCTTGACTAGTAATAAACAAAAGAGAAAAACTTTTAGTGCTAGCGGCGTCCAAGGCGGTCGATTTTTTTATCTTCCAACCAGCGAAATACAACAATCCTAGGGGGTGTTAAAAATCTTTAAAAATCATATCTTATCGGCGCAATGAAGCCAAAACAAATTTCCCTCTTTGTACAAGAATCCTATCTTAAGAAGAGGGTCCGGATAGAGGTTAACTGATAATTGAGAATGGGGTCAATTCAATTAAATTCAATTAATTTACACATATTTTAGTGACACAAAATTCATTTAATTAACAAAAATACAAAATCAGAAGACAAATTATGTAACATAACAGTTTGCTATCAACTGAAAATAGAAAAATTATTCAGCAGATGGCATGCAGTCTGACATCTGAAACAATTTTCGGAGAGTTAAGAAATGGGCTGAAAACTGAGAAAAACCTGAAAATTCAACCGATAACTGAGAATTTATCACCCTCATCCAAATCTCCTTAGAACGTTTAAGCTGAGAGGCCAACCTTTTGAAGTTAATCAAGTTCGAAGTTTGGGAAAGAACTTTAAAAAAATTTCTACTGTTACCGAATGAACAAGGGCATGTACATTACGAAACAAGACCAACAAACGTGGCTCAAAACAAACCTGGGGCTCCTTTCTCGTCGCACCCGGAAAGCCTTAGCAAAATCTCAAACCTTATGTTTACAGGGCTGTTTTATTCATATAATTTTAATATAGTCAGAGGTTCTTGTCATGCAAGAATTTTCAGGAGTATACACTTCTCTGCTTTTAGATGCAGATTCAGAACTAAAAATGGCTTTGCGGGCGTGAAACGTTTCCGGGGCTTTCGAGAAACGGGGCCCCGGGGACAAATGCTGCTACGTACACGTGACGTGAAAGCTTTATGGTACAATTCCATTGCGCGACTACCTACCCTTGCGCCTTGTCCTTAAAATCGGAAGGATAGGAATATTTCCACATTCTAATCAGCTAACAATTAAAAACATAACAATAATAGAATTTTTACTCACGTAAGGACTTGTCAATGTCATAGACAAACACTCCATTGGGCCACAGTCGGTTTGAAATTGAACCTCTTGTCTGCCCAGGTGAGAACTTCATGTCACCTTCAACCAATTCGTCATCCCTGGTGTCGCCGTTCTCTGATCAGAAAATGATTGATATCAAGTGAAGCGCGGCTACTGAATAAACTGACTCTGATCAACAAGATATATTTCTTCGTCGTACAGTGTAGATACGTTTTCGTATAATGGCTTGAAATGTAACTGACGCATAGAGCTGTCCCGGATTAAAAGAAATTAACTTACTCTCCGTTTGGGGTTGAACGTAAATTTGAAGAAAAAATGCTTATAGGACCATAAAAATGTTTATAGCAAAAATATGAAATTCCCTGAAAAACATAGCAGAATTGCCTGACGAAGAATGAACACAATAATTAAAACCTAGATTACAGGAAACACCACCAAACTTTCAAGAGCTTGACTTACAGAGTTTTGCTAAATCTAGGCTCTGCGAAATGTGAAATTTAATTCTTTCATCATTGAAAGTTTGTTTTCATAATTTCGAAACTTAAGTCCTTTTTAGTTATTATAGTTTCAAGTCAAGCAAAGGCTTATAGATTTTGGCAATGCTGATAACATAGTCATATTTTTACTTTTGATCAATAAATCCTCTTTAGTCTCCTTCAAACTGAAGTCTACTATCTTTGTTACGTTACAAATGGTTATATCTAATGATACGTTTCTTTGCGATGATACGAATCAGAAAGAATGGTCCAAGATTCCCCGGTTCATAGTGCATCAAAGGAGCTGATAACTCCTTGGCACAGTGGGCTTCATCGGTGCCTTTAATGCGCCATGCATGATACGAGTAATCTTGGATCATTGATACTAATCCAGGTCTTCCCAAATAAAAAAACGTTTCTTTGAAATGACCAGGATCAGAATCAGGATCAATGATCCAATACCACTCAGATCATGGTGCATCCAGGGAGCCGATGAAATCCACTGTGGACAAAGCGTTATCGGTTCCTTTGATTCACCATGGTCCGAGTAGATCACTCGCGTCGCTTTATCTCTCGCAGGGCATTCAGAATTTTTTCGGCTGCGTTTAAATTAAAGGAAATAATATTAATCAGTTTTGTTTTTATTTTGTAAATGTTTCAACTATGAATTTCTGCTTTCAAACATTTTAATCCTTCTTACCTTCTGGAGATGATGCCAATGCTGAAACAAGCCAGAAAAAATTGAGTAACAACTTTGCCTTCATGGTGTACTCGTAGACGATGCGAAAATGGTATAAGTGATTTAATGGTGGAGAGTCTTGTTAAGTAGAAATTGAACTTGCTACATCTGCTTTAAATACAAACAACCATTAGCCATATTTATATTTTGACACTTGTGCTTTGTCCATTTTTTTAGTCTTAAGCACTTAATGACTGGCCCGAAAGAACCAGTGAGCTTTGTTTTACCCCAGATGCTCAATGTTCCGCGGGGAGAAGCGAGAAAAGTATTTGCTTGAAATTTGCTGCTATTTCAAGGTGGACGTTCACGTTTTTTCCCTAGGAAGTTAGTGAGTTTTGACCCATGACACATGACACGTTCTCGTGCGATCGGAACACGTATTTGATTTGGGCGGTATAATAATATAATATGTTTAATTGCACTCTATAAACACCAGGTATTTAAAAACTTATTGTAAGTGGAACACCCTCGTTGATCCTAAATAAGTCAATTATTTGTAGTTGTTAGATTTAAAGAGCCATTTACACAACTGTATAAAAGCACCTTTGTAAGAAATATGTATTCTTTTGTTCTATTGATATATGGTCCATTCAATGTCACAGAAACTTCTTTGTATTCATAACTTTTAAGAGTTTTTGGCAATCCTTGATGCTAACTACAGTCTTGACAACAATTACCTATAAGTATTTTATTTGACTGTGAATTACCTTGGATTGTTTTTGTTGTTTTGATGTTTTGTGTTATGAAATATTTCGTTACACAGTTGTCCCAAACAACTTTGTAAAAATGGGTTTCTTTGTCTTAGTTATTATAACAAGTTGCGTCGAACATATTGTGAGGAGTAAAGCTTCCCTTAACATACCCGGTTTGTGTATTGCTACTTTCATTGCGTGGAGATTTCATTACACAGCTGGAACGAGAAAGCTCATTTGCAAGAAATAATTATGTTCAAGATATCACGTTTTCTTATACTGCAGAGTCATTTTATGTGGCTATTTAAGTTCTTTTTAAGTTATTCACTTTATTATAATCATCTCAATACCAACAAAATAAAATGCCATTTCTGAATTTCTGCTAGAAATGCAGTTTTCACGTGCACGTAAAAGTTAACCCAGCTGAATACGACTTCTTTTACTCTTTTAATTTACCAACTGGAACATTTTTCCATATCAACTTGGCAAATAAGAACAAAATTTGCCTGTATTACTCATAAAAATCCAGTTTAGCCAACCAACTACAGTATTTGAAGAAGAATGGTACATAAAAACAAATTGATCAATGACTTCTTTCAGCTGATAGCAGCGGAAAAGTTTGGGATATTCTGAAGCGGCGTATTTGATCATCTGTAAGTTTCTTTTTTTCTCGGGACAGCAATAACAAAGATTTAGCTATCAGAGATTCACAAGATAATTTCATTTTATTTCTTCAGAGAGCAAATGAAAACAAACTGGTCGCTGGTGTTAATTATATGTTTTTGTTATCACGCCTTATGTCTTCATGAATTGAGACTTATATCAAATTAGCCCAAACTTATCTTCCTAAATATATCTTAGAAAGATACTGAGAATAAGGATAATTTCATAAATACGAATTCCGAATAGGACCCTCACTTCTGGCATGACTGTGTTGTGTTTTGTTTTACCGTCATATTGCTTTTTCACCGACGGGAGAGGGGAGGGGAGGGGGAGGGTGTAAATGGGAGCAGGTGACCTCCCAGGCCAACCTGACACAAATCCGGGGGTACCAATCAAAGGTGGCAAAGGGCTTGTAAGTTACACGTGATGAGGACAAAATTCGTCATTTCCGAGTTGACTTTTGCCTCTGTTTCAAAACGAGTCTTCGTGCGAAACCATTCATATGAAAGTGTGTTCCGCCTACAGGTTCATTTTCATGCACATCAAACTCATTTTCACATGAAAGGTTTTGTGCAAAAACTCGTTTTGAAACAGAGGCACAAAGTAAGTCGAAAATTGCCTATTAAGGTTACAGTATACCTTCAGATCGGCAATTTTCTTCAAATTTGGATTTTTGGTTCAAAGTAATGGTCGAAGAGTAATCTCTAATTTCTGAGAACAAAATTGAAAAAGACTTAATATTGGCGGAGAAATGGAGGTTTTACGTTATGGCCGGAAGTAAAAGTTCCCTCTTGATTGACAGCCCTATAACGTGTACGCAATCAACCGAGACTACATTCGCGGGAATATTACCGATATGG
>Ga0126338_10002216_pt1 | contig 13243 bp, 4 predicted proteins | sample OrbCmetagenome_2_FD_92529 | JGI IMG/M metagenome (GOLD analysis project Ga0126338, IMG submission 92529) | Coral microbial communities from Petempiche,Puerto Morelos, Mexico - Orbicella C C metagenome | ecosystem: Host-associated > Invertebrates > Cnidaria > Coral | place: Petempiche,Puerto... | reverse complement strand
GTGACAATGATGAGTATGACATTGATGCCATTGACTCTGGGGGAGAAGATGACTCAAGTGACGTCATTCTTGCATTCATCAATTCAGATGAGGAAGATGCCAATGAGAGGCCAAATGCCACACCCTCAGGGCGAGCCGTAACTAGGAGATCCGAAATTGACTTCTCTTTCTTTTGATTTGTTTTTCAAGCAACAGCTCTCTGTAGTATAGGGATTGTAAATATTGTCTTCATAGTGAGCACAATAACTTGAAGTAGGGGGATAATAGAGAAATATTAAAAAAGTTGAAATCTAAATATTGTTTGTTCATTTTTTTTTGGGGGGGGTCATCCCAAAAAATGACCGCTATAAGGGGGGGCCATGTGAAAAAATTGTTAAGCTGAGGGGGGGTCATGTGATTTTTAAATGGTGCTTCCCAAATCCCAACAGCCCTCCCTCCCTCATAAAAAATGAACGGTCCCTTAAGTGAGCTTAAAAGGGCCGTTATTTCGGCGAGCATGCTCAGAACCAAGCGTTCAATTATTTTACTCTGTCGATTTCACTGAAGGACAAGGTCTTCTCGAGCTAGTTTAAGGTCCTTGGGAGTCGGAAATATCGTCCAAACTCTTGGAAATCGAGTCTAAGTGGGTCAAAATCAAAGTGTGCGTAGCCCGGTCTGTGCAACTTTCCAGTGACTAAGTAAGTTTAACAGCAGCTATATTTCTGCCAGATTGCACATAACGAAGCTTGCGATTATTTTTCCTGTGTCAGTTTTACTGAAAAACAAGGTCTTCTCGAGTTAGTTTAGAGTCTCTAAGACTGGGAGTTATCGTCCCAAGTTCTTCGAAATCAAAGTGCGCGTAGGCCGGTCTCGGCGACTTTTTCAGTCAGTTTAAGTGGGTTTAACAGGGGCTATATCTCGGCCACCATCCTTATGAGCAAGCGTCCAACTATTTTTCCTCTGTCGATTTCACTGAAGAACAAAATCTTCTCGAGTTAGTTTAGAGTTCCTGGGAGTCTGCAATATCTTCCTAGTTCTCGGAAATCGATCCTATATAGGTCAAAATCAAGGTGCGCGTAGCCCGGTCTCGGCGACTTTTTCAGTCAGTTTAAGTGAGTTTAACAGGGGCTATATTTCGGCCAAACGGAGCGTTCAATTATTTTTCCCCTGTCAAATTCACTGAAAACCAAGGTATTCTCGAGGTTATTTAGAGTCCGTTGGACTCGGCAATGACGCCAAAGTTCTTGGAGATCCACCCTGAGCAGGTCAAAATCAAGGTGCGCATAGCCCGATCTCGGCGACTTTTTCAGTCAGTTTACGTCAGCTTATAAAGGGCTATATTTCGGCCAAACCGAGCGTTCAATTATTTTTCCCCTGTCTAATTAACTTAAAACCAAGGTCTTCTCGAATTAGTTTAGAGTCCCTGGGACTCGGCAATGTCTTGCAAGTTCTTCCGAAAATCGACAATAAGCAGGTGAAAATCAAGGTACGCATAGCCTGGTCTCGGCGACTTTTTCAATAAGCTCAAGTGAGTTCAACAGGGGCTATATTTCAGCCAGGAAGCTCGAAACCAAGCGTTCATTTATTTTTCCCCTGTCGATTTCATTGAAAACCAAGGTTATCACGAGTTAGTTAAGAGTCCCTGGAAATGGGAAATATCGTCCAAGTTCTTCAAAATCAAGCCTAAGTTGGTCAAAAGCAAGCTGCGCGTAAGCTGGTCTCAGCTACTTTTTCAGTGTTAAAGTAGGGCTATATTTCGGCCAGCAAACTTGAAACAGAGAGTGCAATTATTTTTGCCCTGGCAATTTCACTGAAAACCAAGGCCATCACGAGTTAGTTTAGAGTCCCTAGGACTGGGAAATATCGCCCTCGTTCTTGGAAATCAAGCGTAAGTTGGTCAAAATCAAGCTGCGCGTAAGCTGGTCTTGGCTACTTTTTCAGTGTTAAAATTAACTGGGGCTATATTTCGGCCAGCAGGTTCCAAACCGAGCGTGCAATTATTTTTCACCTGGCGATGTCACTGAAAACCAAAGTAACACAAGTTAGTTTAGAGTTCCAGGGACTGGGAAATATCGTCCAAGCACTTGGAAATCAAGCCTAAGTTGATCGTACGCGTAAGCCGGTCTCGGCTAGTTTTTCAGTATTGAAATTCAGTGGGGCTATATTTCGGCCAGCAAGCTCGAAACCGAGCGTGCAATTATTTTTCCCCTTGCGATTGCACTGAAAACCAAGGTCATCACCGGTTAGTTTAGAGTCCCTGGGAATTGGAAATATCGTCCAAGTTCTTGGAAATCAAGCCTAAGTTGGTCAAAATCAAGGTGCGCGTAAGCCGGTCTCGGCTATTTTCTCAGTGGGGCTTTATTTCGGCCAGAAAGCACGAAACCGAGCGTGCAAGTATTTTTCCCCTGGCGATTTCACTGAAACCCAAGGTGATCACGAGTTAGTGTAGAGTCTTTGGGACTGGGAAATATCGCCCAAGTTCTTAGAAATCAAGCTTAAATTGATCGAAATCAAGGTGCGAGTAAGCCGGTCTCGGCTCGAAACCGAGCGTGCAATTATTTTTCCCCTGGCGTTTGCATTGAAAACCAAGGTCCTCACCGATTAGTTTAGAGTCCCTGGGACAGGGAAATGTCGCCCAAGTTCTTGGATAACAACCCAAAGTTGGTCAAAATCACGTTTCACTTAGCCCGGTCTCTGGGACTTTCTGCTCAGTAAGTGAGTGAAACAGGGGCAATATTTTAACCAGACTGCTCATAACCAAGCGTTCAAAAATTGTACCTCTGTCCATTTCACTGAAAACCAAAGTCTTCTCGAATTAGTTTAGAGTGTCTGGGACTGCGAAATATCGCCCAAAATCTTAGAAGTCAACCCAAAACTGGTCAAAATCACGATGCGCGTAACCTCGTCTCGGCGGCTTTCTGCTCAACAGATGAGTTAAACAGGGGCTATATTTCGGCCAAACTGTTCATAACAAGCATTCAAAAAGTTTTCCTCTGTCTATTTAACTGAAAAACAAAATCAACCCAAAGTTTTAACACTCAGCATTCAAAGTTAGTGACTGGAAAGTCGCCGAGACCGGGGTACGCGCAACGTCTTTTTGACCAATTTTGGGTCGATTTCCAGGAACTTGGGCGATATTTCTGAGTCTCAGGGACTCTAAACTAATTCGAGAAAACCTTGGTTTTTAGTGAAATGGACAGAGGATAAATTTTTTGAACGCTTGGTTATGAGCAGTCTGGCCGAAACACAGCTCCTCTTTAACTTACCTAGTGACTAGAAAGTCTCCGCGACCGGGCTACGCGCAACGTGATTTTGACCAACTTTCGGTCGATTTCCAAGAACCTGGGCGATATTTCCGAGTCCCAGAGACTCTAAACTAATTCAAGAAGACTTTGGATTTCAGTGAAATGGACAGAGGGAAAATTTTTGAACGCGTGGTTATAAGTAGTTTAGCCGAGATATAGCCCCTCTTTAGCTTAAATAGTGACGAGAAAGTCGCCGAGACCGGGCTACGCGCAGCGTTATTTTGACCACCTTTGGGTCGATTTCCAGGAACTTGGACGATATTTCCGAGTCCCAGGAACTCTAAACTAATTCGGGAAGACTCTGATTTTCAGTGAGATGGACAGAGGAAAAACTTTTTAACGCTTGGTTATGAGCAGTCTGGCCGTAATAAAGCCTATCTTTCACTCACTTCGTAACTAGAAATTCGCCGAGACCGGGCTACGCGCAGCGTGATTTTGACCAACTTTGGGTCAATTTTCAGGAACGTGGGCGATATTTCCGAGTGCCAGGGACTCCAAACTAATTCTAGATGACTTTGGTTTTCAGTAAAATGGTGAGAGGGAAAATTTTTAAGCGCTTGGTTATGAGCAGTCTGGCCGAAATATTTTCAGAACCTTGGGCGATATTTCAAAGTCCCAGAGATTCTAAAGTAATTAAAAAAGACTTTGGTTTTCAGTGAGATAGACAGAGGAAAAATTTTTGAACGCTTGGTTATAAGCAGTCTGGCGGAAATATAGCCCGTCTAAATGGTGACGAGAAAGTCGCCGAGACCGCCGGGGCTACGCGCAACGTTATTTTGACCAACTTTGGGTCGATTTGCAGGAACTTGGGCGATATTTCTGAGTCCCAGAGACTCTAAACTAATTCGGTAAGACTGTGGTTTTTAGTGAGATGGACAGAGGAAAAATGTTTGAACGCTTGGTTATGAGCAGTCTGGGCAAAATATAGACCCTCTTTAAGTCACTTAGTGACTAGAAAGTCGCCGAGACCGGGCTACGTTCGTGATTTTGACCAACTTTGGCTCAGGTTTTAGACACTTGGCGATATTTCCGAGTCTCAGGGACTCTAATCTAATTCGAAAAGATTTTTGGTTTTCAGTGAAATGGACAGAGGAAAAATTTGTGAACGCTTGGTTGTACGCAGTCTGACCGAAATATAGCCCCTTTTCAACTCACTAAGTGACTAGAAGGTCGTCGAGACCGGGCTACCTGCAGCGTGACTTTGACCAACTTTGCGTTAATTGCCTAGAATTTGGGCGATACTTTGGAGTCCCAAGGACTGTAAACTAATAGGAAAAGACTTTGGTTTTCAGTGAAATGGACAAAGGAAAAATTTTTGAACGCTTGGTTATGAGCAGTCTGGCCGAAATATAGCGCCTCTTTAACTCAGTGACTAGAAAGTCGTGGAGAGCGGGCTACGCACTGCGTGATTTTGACCAACTTTGGGTCGATTTCCAGGAACTTGGGCGATATTTGCGAGTCCCAGGGACTCTAAACTAATTTGGGAAGACTTTGGTTTTCAGTGAAACGGACAGAGGTAAAATTTATGAACACTTGATTATGAGCAGTCTGGCCCAAATAGTAGCCCCTCTTTAATTCACTTACTAGAAAGTCGCTGAGACCGGGCTACGCGCAGCGTGATTTTGACCAATTTTGGGTCGATTTCCAGGAACTTGGGCGACATATCCGAGTCCCAGAAACTCTGAACTAATTCCAGAAGACTTCAGTTGTTAGTAAAATTGACGGAGGAGAAATTTTTGAACGCTTGGTCATGAGCAGTCCGGCCGAAATATAGCCCGTTTTTAACTCACTTAGTGACTAGAAAGTTGCCGAGACCGTGCTCTGCGCAGTGTAATTTTGACCAACTTTGGGTCAATTTCCAGAAACTTGGGCGATATTTCCCAGCCCTAGGGACTCTGAACTAATTCGAGAAGACTTTAGTTTTCAGTAAAAGGAACAGAGGAAAACTTTTTTGAACGCTTGGTTATGAACCGTCTGGCCGAAATATGGCCCCTCGTTAGCTTACTTAGTGACTAGAAAGTCGCCGAGACCAGGCTACGCGGTTCGTGATTTTGACCAGCTTTGGGTCAATTTCCAGGAACTTGGGTGATATTTCCCAGCCCTAGGGACTCTACACTAATTCCAGAAGGCTTTGGTTTTCAGTGAAATAGACAGAGGAAACATTTTTGATCGCCTACTTATGAACAGTCTTGCCGAAATGTTAACTCACTTAGTGACTAGAAAGTCGCCGAGACCGGGCTACATGCAACGTGATTTAGATCAACTTTGGACCGATTTAAAGAAACTTGGGCGATATTTCCCAGCCTTAGAGACTCTAAACTATTTCGAGATGACTTTGGTTTTTAGGTAAATGGACAGAGGAAAATTTTTTAAACCCTTAGTTATGAGCAGTCTGGCAGAAATATTATATAACTCACTTAGTGACTACAAAGTCGCCGCGACCGGGCTACGCGCAGCTTGATTTTGACCAACTTTGGGTCGATTTCCAGGAACTTGGGCGATATTTCCCAGCCCTAGGAACTCTAAAATAATTCGAGAAGACTTTGGTTTTCAGTTAAATGAACAGAGGAAAAATTTCTAAAGGCTTGGTTATGAGGAGTCTGGCCGAAATATTAACTCACTTAGTGACTAGATAGTCGCCGAAACCGGGCTATGCGCAGCCTGATTTTCAACTAGTTTGGCTCGATTTCCAAGAACTTGGGCGATATTTCCCAGCCCTAGGAACTCTAAACTAATTCGAGAAGACTTTGGTTTCCAGTGAAATGGGCAGGGGAAAAATTTTTGAACGCTTACTCATCAGCAGTCTGGCCAAAATATAGCCCCTGTTTAACTCACTTAGTGACTAAAGAGTCGCCGAGACCGGGCTACGCGAAGCCTGATTTTCACCAACTTTGGATCGATTTTCAAGAAATTGGGCGATATTTCCTAGCCCTACAGACTCTAAACTAATTCGAGAAGACTTTGGTTTTCAGTTATATGGACAGAGAAAAAAAATTTTGAACCCTTACTTATCAGCAGTCTGGCCAAAATATAGGCCCTGTTTAATTCACTTAGTAACTAGAAAATGCCGAGGCCGGGCTACGCGCGGCCTGAATTTCAACGACTTTGGCTCGATTTCCGGGAACAGTGCAGTGAAATGAACAGAGGAAAAATAACTCAACGCTCGGTTTTGACCTTCTAGGCCAGAATACAGCCCTACTGAAAGAGTAGCCGGGACCGCCTTACGCGCAGCGTCATTTTGACCAACTTTGGCTCGATTTCCGGAACTTGGGGGTTATTTTCCAGTGCCAGTGACTTTAAACTAACTCCTGAAGGCCTTGGTTTTCAGTGAAATGGAGAAAGGAAAAATAAATGAACGCTCGGTTTCGAGCTTCTAGGTCGAAATATAGCCCCATTCTATTTTAAGACTGAAAGAGTAGCCAAGACCGCGATACGCGCATCGTAATTTTGACCAACTGTGGCTGGATTTCCCGGAACTTGGTGGAAATTTTCCAGTCCTAGGTACTCCAAACTAACTCGTGATGGCCTTGGTTTTAAGTAAAATGGACAGAGGAAAAATAATTGAACGCTCGGTTTCGAGCTTCTAAACCGAAATATACCCATACCTCATATTAACACTTAAGGAGTAGCCGAGACCGCCTTACGCGCGTCGTTCTTTTGACCAAGTTTGGGTCGATTTCCCGGAAGTGGGGGGATATTTCCCAGTCCCGGAAACTCTAAACTAACTCCTGATGGCTTTGGTATTTAGTGAAATGGACAGAGGAGAAATATTTCAACGTTCGGCTTTAAGCTTGTAGGCCAAAATATAGCCCCACTTCACGTTAAGAGTGAGAAAAAGTAGCCGCGTCCGCCTTACGCGCAGGGCGATTTTCAACAACTTTGGATGGATTTCCAGGAACTTGCGGGATATTTTCCAGTCCCGAGGACTCTAAAGTAACTCGTAACGGCCTTGATTTTCAGTGAAATGGACAGAGGAAAAATATTTGAACGCTCGGTTTCAAGCTTCTAGAGCGAAATATAGCCCCACTTCACTTTAAGAAAGAAAAAAGGTAGCGTAGACCGCCTTACGCGGAGGGCGCTTTTCAGAAACTTTGGGTTGATTTCCAGAAACTTGCGGGATATTTTGCAGTCCCGAGGACTCTATACTAACTCGGGATGGCCTTGGTTTTTAGTGAAATGGAGAGAGGAAAAATATTTGAACGCTCGGTTTCGAAAGATAGCCCCACTTCACTTTAAGAATTAGAAAAAGTAGCCGAGACCGTTTTACGCGCAGGGTGATTTTCATGAACTCTGGGTCGATTTCCAGGAACTTGCGGGATATTTTCCAGTCCCAGGGACTCTAAACTAACTCCGGATGGTCTTGGTTTGCAGAGAAATGGACACAGGTAAAACGAACACACGCTCGGTTTCGAGCTTCTAGGCCGAAAGATAGCCCCACTTTAATTTAAGACTGAAAGAGTAGCCGAGACCGTCTTACGCGCATCGTGATTTTTACTATTTTTGGCTTGATTTCCCGGAATTTGGGGGATATTTTCCAGTCCCGGGGACTTCAAACTAACTTTTGATCGCCTTGGTTTGCAGAGAAATGGACACAGGTAAAACAATCGCCCGCTCGATTTCAAGCTTCTAAGCCGAAATATAGCCCCACTTCATTTTAAGACTGAAAGAGTAGCCGAGACCGCCTTACGCGCATGGTGAATTTGACAAACTTTGGCTCGATTTCCCGGGACTTGGGGGATACTTTTCAGTCCCGGGGACTCTGAACTAACTCCTGATGGCCTTGGTGTGCAGAGAAATAGACACAGGTAAAACGATCGCACGCTAAGTTTCGAGCTTCTAGGCCGAAATATAGCCCCACCTCATTTTAAGGCTACAAGAGTAGCCAAGACCGCCTTGCGCGCATGGTGAGTTTGACCAATTTTGGCTCGATTTCCCGGAACTTGGGGGATATTTTCAAGTCCCGAGGACTCTAAACTAACTCCTGACGGCCTTAGTTTGCAGAGAAATGGACACAGGTAAAACGATGGCACGCTCGGTTTCGAGCTTCTAGACCAAAATATAGCCCTGCTTCATTTTAAGACTAAAAGAGTAGTCGAGATCGCCTTACACCCATCGTGATTTTGACCTACTTTAAACGATTTCCCGGAACTTGGCGGATATTTTCCAGTCATGAGGACTCTAAAGTAATTCCTGATCGCCTTGGTTTGCAGAGAAATGGAGACAGGTAAAACGATCGCAATCTCGGTTTCGAGCTTCTAGGCTTAAATATAGCCCCATTTTATTTTAAGACTGAAAGAGTAGCCGGGACCGCCTTACGCGCATCGTGATTTTGATCAACTTTGGCTCGATTTCCCGGAATTTGGGGGGCATTTTCCAGTCCCGGCGACTCTGAACTAACTCCTGAGGACCTTGGTTTGCAGAGAGATGGACACAGGTGAAACGATCGCACTCTCTGTTTCGAGCTTCTAGGCTGAAATATAGCCCTACTTTATTTTAAGACTGTAAGAGTAGCCTAGACCGCCTTACGTGCATCGTAATTTTGACCAACTTGGACTCGATTTCCTGGAACTGGGGGAATATTTTCCAGTCCAGGGGACTCTGAACTAACTCCTGAAGGCCTTGGTTTGCAGAGAAATAGACAAGGGTAAAACAATCGCACGCTCTGTTTCGAGCTTCTAGGCCGAAATATAGTCTCACTTCATTTTAAGAATACAAAAATTGGCCCACACCGCCTTACTCGCATCCTAATTTTGACCAACTTTGGCTCGATTTCCTGGAACTTTGGGGATATTTTCCAGTGCCGGGGACTCTAAACTAACTTCTGACGACCTTGCTTTGCAGAGAAATGGACAGAGGTAAAACGATCGTACGCTCGGTTTTGAGATTCTAGGCCAAAATATAGCCCCACTTTATTTTAACACTGAAAAAGTAGCCGAGACCACCTTAAGCGCATCGTGATTTCGACAGACTTTGGCTCGATTTCCCGGAACTTGGGGGATATTTTCCACTCCCGGATACTCTAAACTAACTCCTGACGGCCTTGGTTATATTTCGGCCGGGAAGCTCGAAAGTGAGCGTTCAAAAAGTTTTGCTGTGTCCATTTTACTGCAAACCAAGGCCATCAGGAGTTAGTTTAGAGTCCCCGGGACTGCAAAATATTCCCCAAGTTCCGGCAAATCGAGCCAAAGTTTTTCAAAATTACGATGCGCGTAAGACGGTCTCGGCTACTCTTTCAGTCTTAAAATGAAGTGGGGCTATATTTCGGCCTAGAAGCTTAACACCCAGCGTGCGCTCCTTTTACCTGTGTCCATTTCACTGAAAACTAAGGCCATCAGAAGTTAGTTTATAGTCCCCGCGACTCGTAAATAACCCCCAAGTTCCTGCAAATCGAGCCAAAGTTGCTCAAAAAAAACGATGCGCGTAAGGCGGTCTCGGCTACTCTTTCAGTCCTAAAATGAAGTGGGGCTATATTTAGGCCTAGAAGCTCGACACCGAGCGTGCGCTCGTTTTACCTCTGTCCTTTTCACTAAAAATTTAGTCTATCAGGAGTTAGTTTACAGTCCCCGGGACTGGAAAATATCCCCTAAGTTTCGGCAAATTGAGCCATAGTGGCTCAAAGTGACGATGCGCGTAAGTCGGTTCCGTCTACTCTTTTAGTCTTAAAATAAAGTGGGGCTATCTCTCGGCCTAGAAGTTCGACACCGAGCGTACGTTTCTTTTACCTCTATCCATTTCACTAAAAACTAATGCCATTAGAAGTTAGTTTAGAATCCCCGGGACTGGAAAATATCAACCAAGTTCGGTTAACTCCAGCCAAAGTTGCTTAAAATCCCAGAGGTCCGGCAAATGGAGCCAAAATTGCTCAAAATCACGTTGCGCGCAAGGCGGTCTTGGCTACTCTTTCAGTCTAAAAATGAAGTGGGGCTATATTTCGGCCTAGAAGATCGACACCGAGCGAGCGCTCCTTTTACCTTTGTCCATTTTAACTGAAAACTTAGCTCATCAGGAGTTAGTTTAGAGTCGCTGGGACTGAAAAATATCCCCCAAGTCTCGGCAAATCGAGCCAAAGGTGCTCAAAATCACGATGGCCGTAAAGCGGTGTCGGCTACTCTCTCAGTCTTAAAATGAAGTGGGGCTATATTTCGGCCTAGAGGCTAGACACCGAGTGTGCGGTCCTTTTACCTGTGTCCATTTCACTGAAAACTGAGGCCGTCAGGAGTTAGTTTAGAGTCCTTGGGACTGGAAAATATAACCTAAGCTCCGGGAAATCGAGCCAAATTACTGAAAATCACGATACGCGTAAGTCGGTCTCGGCCACTCTTTCAGTCTTAAATTGAAGTAAAGCTATATTTCGGCCTAGAAGCTCGACACCGAGCGTGCGCTCCCTCTACCTGAGTCCATTTCACTGTTAGTAGTTAGTTAGTTAGTTAGTTTAGAATCCCTGGGACTGCAAAATATCCCCCAGGTTCCGGCAATTGCAGGCAAAGTGGCTCAAAATCACCATGCGCGTAAGGCGGTCTCGGCTACTCTTTGAGTCTTAAAATAAAGTGGGGCTATATTTCGGCGTAGAAGCTGCACACCGAGCGTGCACTTCTTTTACCTGTGTCCATTTCACTGAAAACAAAGGATATCAGGAGTTAGTTTAAAGTCCTCGGGACTGGAAAATATCCCCCAAGTTCCGACAAATCGAGCAATAGTGGCTCAAAGTCACGATGCGCGTCAGGCGGTCTCGTCTACTCTTTTAGTTTTAAAATGAAGAGGGGCTATATTTCCGCCTAGAAGCTCGACACCGAGCGTGCGCTCCTTTCACCTGTGTCCATTTCACTGAAAACTAAGGCCATCAGGAGATAGTTTAGAGTCCTCAGGACTGGAAAACATCCCCCAAGTTTCGGCAAATCGAGCGATAGTTGTTTAAAATCACGATACGCGTAAGGCGGTTTCGTCTATTCTTTCAGTCTTAAAATGAAGTGGGGCTATATTTCCGCCAAGAAACTCGACACCGAACGAGCATTCCTTTTACCTGTGTCTATTTCACTGAAAACTAAGGCCATCAGAAGTTAGTTTATAGTCCCTGGCACTGGAAAATATCCTCCAAGTTTTGGCAAATCGAGCAAAAGTTGCTCAAAATTACGATGCGCGTAAGGCGGTCTCGGCTACTCTTTCAGTCTTTCAAATACTACTCTTTCGGCTACTCTTTCAAATTAAGCGGGGCTATATTTCGGCCTAGAAGCTCGACACCGAGCGTGCGCTCGTTTTACCTGAGTCCATTTTCCTTAAAACTAAGGCTATCAGGAGTTAGCTTAGAGTCCTTGGGACTGGAAAATATAACCTAAGTTCCGGGTAATCGAGCTAAATTACTCAAAATCGCGATGCGCGTAAGGCAATCTCGGCCACTCTTTCAGTCTTAAATTGAAGTAGAGCTATATTTCGGCCTAGAAGCTCGACACCGAGCGTGCGCTCCTTTTACCTGAGTCCATTTCACTGAAAACTAAGGCCATCAGGAGTTCGTTTAAAGTCCCAGGGACTTGAAAATATTCCCCAAGTTCCAGCAAATCGAGCCAAAGTTGCTAAAAATCACGATGCGCGTAAGGAGGTCTCGGCTACTCTTTCAGTCTTAAAATGAAGTTGGGCTAACTAACTCCTGATGGCCTTGGTTTGCAGTGAAATGGACACAGCAAAACCTTTTGAACACTCACTTTCGAGCGTCTGGGCCGAAATGTAGCCCAACCTCACTTTAAGACTGAAAGAGTAGCCGAGACCGCCTTGCGCGCATCGTGATTTTGACCAACTTCGGCTCGATTTGCCGGAACTTGAGTGATATTTTCCAGTCCCAGGGACTCTAAACTAACTCCTGATGGCCGTAGTTTTCAGTGAATTTGAAACAGGTAAAAGGAGCGCACGCTCGGTGTCGAGCTTTTAGGCCGAAATATAGCCTCACTTTATTATAGAACTGAAAGAGTAGCCGAGACCGCGTTACGCGCATCGTTATTTTGAGCAACTTTGGCTCGATTAGCCGGAACTAGGGGGATATTTTCCAGTCCCGGTGACTCTAAACTAACTCCTGATGGCCTTAGTTTTCAGTGAAATTGAAACAGGTAAAAGGAGCGCACGCTCGGTGTCGACGTTTAGGCCGAAATATAGCCCCACTTTGTTTTAGAACTGAAAGAGTAGCCGAGACCGCCTCACGCACATCGTGATTTTGAGCCACTTTGAATCGATTTGCGGAGACTTGGAAGATATTTTCCAGTCCCAGGGACTCTAAACTATCTTCTGATGGCCTTAGTTTTCAGTGAAATGGATACAGGTAAAAGGAGCGCACCCTGGGTGTGGAGCTTCTAGGCCGAAATATAGCCCCACTTCATTTTAAGACTAAAAGAGTAGCCTAGACTCCCTTACGCGCATCGTGATTTTAAGCATCTTTGGCTCGAATTTCCGTAATTTGGGGGATGTTTTCCAGTCCCAGGGACTCTAAACTTATTCCTGATGGCTTTAGTGTTCAGTGAAATGCACGCAGGTAAAAGAAGCGCACGCTCGGTGTCGAGCTTCTAGGCCCAAATATAGCCGTACTTCATTTTAAGACTGAAAGAGGAGACGAGACCAGGTTACGCGCATCGTGAGTTTAAGCCACTTTGGCTTGATTTGCGGAAACTTGGGGGGTATTTTCCAGTCCCGGGGACTTTAAACTAACTCCTGATGGCCTTAGTTTTCAGTGAAATGGACTCAGCTAAAAGGAGCGCACGCTTTGTGTCGAGCTTCCAGGCTGAAATATAACCCCACTTCATTTTAGGACTGAAAGAGTAGCCCAGAATGTCTTACGCGCATCACGATTTTGAGCCACTTTGGCTCGATTTGCCGGAACTTGGGATATATTTTTTAGTCCCGGGGACTCTAAAGTAACTCCTGATCGTCTTAGTTATCAGTGGAATGGACACAGGTAAAAGGAGCGCACGCTCGGTGTC
>Ga0126338_10002215_pt1 | contig 13247 bp, 8 predicted proteins | sample OrbCmetagenome_2_FD_92529 | JGI IMG/M metagenome (GOLD analysis project Ga0126338, IMG submission 92529) | Coral microbial communities from Petempiche,Puerto Morelos, Mexico - Orbicella C C metagenome | ecosystem: Host-associated > Invertebrates > Cnidaria > Coral | place: Petempiche,Puerto... | reverse complement strand
TAATAATAATAATAATAATAATAATAATAATAATAATAATAATAATAATAATGAACCAGGGCACATACTCAATTCCGGTCTTCTTTTTCTTTTTCCGCTTCTTTTTGTCTGGAGGTTTCGGAGGATTTTCTACAGGGGGCCTGGGTGCTGGTGGCTTTGAGATGAATCCCTGACATATCTATCAAAAGCAAAATGCAAAACACATAACTGCATGCCGTCCTCTTATATGGGGCTTGAGATAACATCGTTCAGTGACTGAAGTTTTATAAACCGCCTCACCAATTAAAGTAGCATGTCTAATATCTGTCTTTGCTATGGCAATTTATATAATAAGTCAAATTATTCTCGCATTTTTGATTCTTATTTATGATCTATTGGAGGACTGACGCATATACAGATGACGTCATTAACATTTTTTTGGTTTCTTCATTATATAAAACAATAGATTCCACGTTAAATTACAGAAGGCGTCAAAATGTGCTAAGAACGTCAGTGACACACTCGGCTATCGCCTTGGTTCTTACCACATTTTGACGTCAGCTGTGATCTATTACTGAACAGTACGCATCGTAACATGGAATTTATATGTTAAGTATTGTCGCAGATTTTTTTGTTTTTTTGTTCAGCTAGTCCGTTACATAAGTTCAGTATTATGTCATCCATCTTTAAATTGCCACTTAAAACTTCGTTTCCAAGTAAAGTGTTGTTTTTTTGTTAGCTTACCTTAATGCTGGAAACTGGACAGACACAATCCCTGAAATTCCATAGGTATATATGACATTAGTGAGTTTCGTTCAAGCTCAAACTAATTACGATAGCAAGATTTTTAAGAAGGTAACAACGCATCCAAGACTACAACAGAAACAAAGTGTGATTTCTTTCAAGCAAAATGAAATATTTTCTGCTGTTTTGGATCATTGTTGACCAGTCAAAGTAGGGCGTTAGCATCTCATTTTCTTCATACAAGCCCAAGTTTTGTTTTCAATTTAAGAGTTTATTAACGTTACATTATAAACCTATTTTACCATGCTAGGATTTGTCACCGGTTTTACTGGATTTTCCCCTCCACAAAACCCAACAGTTCAAAATTCTGGTTATTTTTGGAAACAGTTGGCGAATAGGATCAACTCCTGGGATGTGCCACTGTTAAATTCTCATTCACATCTACGATCATATACTCATAGTGGTTTCCTGTTCTGAAGCTTAATCGTCGTTGCTTAACAGATCTCTTAGCAGATGATTCTTCTGAATACGGGACTTAGGCGTCGGAAAGGAAGCTACCTAAGATTTTAAACAAGTGCCTCCACAGATCAGAAGATATTGCGACGATAAACTTTGCTGAACAAAAATTATATTGACCTTACCTAGTCCATTTCTTCAGAGAAAATCCAGTGTTAAATGACAATCGCAATTGTTTTTCAAGAAAACCAACTGAGACACCAAAAATCAGGTCAGAAATTCCATAAGAGCCTTCAATTTCAGCTGGTGTTTTTCCCTTGCACTGACTGGAAGGGTAAGCCATTGAAATCCCCGCTTGAAGCGGTACACTCGCAAACAGAGATAAAGAAAGGTCCACTATATCAGCAGCTGCTACAACTAAAGAACGGAACAAAACCATTTTAAAATCTTTTAATCACGATAATTATTATCTGGCTAGCTCCGTGAGCGGGCAAGATGAACCAAATCCTGCGCTGTGATTGCGCACCCGAGCGGGTAAGATGGCGCTAACTGGCCCGCTCGGGACTACCCACCGTGTCCCGCAAGAAAAATTTCCCCGAAAGCCATATAATAAACCCTTTGTTGACTAACCTTGTTCGGTCAAGATAGCTGGATATTGGCCTCGTTCGTTTTATTTGTTTTTTGTTTGTTTTGTTTTGTTTTGTTTTGGAATTTATGGCCCTCGACTCTGTCTCGATCCATAAAAAAACAATAACTATCCAGTCATCTTGACCTCACACTTGGTCAATAGCCCATATATCTGGCTGTTATCTGTTGCTGCGTAAAGGATTATTTGTTATCTTCTCGTTGAGAGGCGAAGTGGCCATATGGTTAGTGAGATAACGTCGGGATCGAGGGTGCCGTGTAATTGATTTGCGTTTTTTGGGGCGATACATTTTGACTTTCACAGTGCTGTTATCTACTCAGAATCTCGAGAATAATTAGACAACGACGTGCAATTGGCACGAGGACAACTGAAAGAAAACTTGACGACTTTCCGTGTGTGCACGGCACACGAAAGGATGGGGCGGAATTTACTACAAGACAATACTTCTAGTTTAGATTGGTTTCTCTCACCTATCTTATCTAGTATACTGAGTGACGGCCGCTTTGCTCCATTTTCGAACCTCTTAGGCATTGCTGGCACTTTCACGGAAATCGTGGGCGTTACTGTAAGATCTATTTTAGCTCCAGTCTTCAATTTTGGTTTTGGCTTACTCCAGTCAGATCCAAAACTGATCTAAAATGTTAAAGGAAAGTTAATGAGATGAGAAGCTAAGAAAACAGCAATCAAGTGGACAATAAATGAACTATGGATGGATTTGAAACCCAGACCGTGAGACGCACAAACATAAGGAAGACGGACGACGGACGGACAGTAATGGTAAATATTGGTTAAGTGGCTATCCGCTTGCCTGTCCGACCGACCGGAGGGATGACTGACGTCAGGCCGACTGACTGGTTGGATGACTGACTGACTGACTGGCTGACTGACTGGCTGACTGACTGACTGACTGACTGACTGACTGACTGACTGACTGACTGACTGACTGACTGGCTGGCTGGCTGGCTGACTTACTGACTGGCTGACTGGCCGACTCGCCGACTCGCTGACTGGCCGACTGGCCGACTCTGTCTGTATGTTTGTTTGTGTCTAAATAACTGTCATTCATACCGAATTATCAGTTGTGTAACAACTTCCTTCGCTCCAACTACATTCACCTCCAAGGGATACCCTACCACTGACAGATGCTGATCGTCGAAGAGTTCCCTAAAAGAGAAGGGAAAAATTACAACAACTTCAAAAGAAATTGAAACAGAAATCTCTTTTTTTTTTTTTTCATTTGTCTAGTCACTTGTGTATCATATTGACTATCAGAAAGTGCGTAGTTCGATGGTACCGAATCTAATGTTACGCTTACAAGGTTTCATGCTGCTTGGAAATTGACATCCGAAAAAAAGAAAAACAAGAAACCCTTTTTTTTACGAAACAAAAGAAATGTGAAGATATATCAAACATTTCCCTTCGTGAAAATACTCCGCTGCTCATTGGAGTTTAATTTCACCGCCATTCAATAAACAAATAATTTCTTGGTATGTCGTGAAACACGGTATCTCTTGTTTGAGATATTTGCTCTAAGGAAATGTTGCAAAATAAATATTAATATAGAGCTGAAGCAAACTACGCCGGCAAAGACGCTGAGGCCCAATAGAAACAATACAAGAAAATTGCGGCATGAGTACTCATGCTGCAATTTTCTTGTATTGTTTCTATGTAAATATTTTATAGTTTTAGTCAGTGTCTCATGAGCATTCTTATAATCGATTGTATATATTTGGGCGCATGTAAAAATTTTACTTTTCAACTTGTAAATGACCGTCGAGCGGTCGAAACGTCGTTGCTTTTTAACGTTAAATTTTTTAGTGGAATTGAACGATGGCGTTAAATATTTAGCTTGCGCAAGTTTGAGACCATAGGCGCGCTGAACAAATTTAGGAAATTATAGAGATGAAAATGGCCTCAAGTAGTTTAAGGCCTGGGTCAAAGGCTTTTACTGATGAAAATAATTTATTAGTTATATTTCTGAAGCTATAAATGACAATGGAACGAGGTTTAGCACACAGGTTTTGACGTCCTGAACATTTTAAAGTAGAATTGGTGCCTCTGACACGTCACGTGACATGTCACGTGACGTTTAGCGGAAAAAAGCCATTATTTGAGGAATTGGTGGCGGTTTTTAGTAATAACATCCTGCAAAAACGCGTTTTAGATGCAGGTCAATGATTTAAATCTTCTCACGCTTGGAATGACCGTCCCTCTTTTCACAGAAAAATTTTATAGGGTGAAAGGTCCTTTTTTCCAACAAAATTCGACTTTTGATCATTTACATCTTCTATAAACGAAATCAAGGGAGATCATTCCAAACGTAGCATGGCAGGTAATGTAAATCTGCATCAAAAACGCTCATTTATTGATCAATAGAATGAAAATTCACCTCCAATTCGCCGATCTATCAAATTTTAACAAAATGATCACGTGACATGTCACGTGGGCAAAATAATATGTTAAGGCAAGGAGGACGTCGAATGTTACGATCAGGGAAAAGTTCAGCTAGGCAAAACAAATATAACAAGAGATATAGCTGCCCAACCATAATTCTACTTTACATTCCTGACCCAGGTCTTAAACTGCTTGAGTGCCAGGGACTCAACTGATATTTTTTCGACTGTGTTGCACCTTTTTCTCTTCTTACCTTCTTTACGGCTGAAAGAAATTGCCTTATGATTGGGAATAAAGGAAACATCTTTATTAAACATTTAAGAGTATAGTTTTACTTACAGATAGTGTAGCGGTTGCTTGGCCAGTCAACCCTAAGAATATTCCGGCAGGAAGTTTTATTACACCAAAGCGAATGTACTTTGTGCTACCAAGCTGTTTATCCTTCATCACAATAAGATCTCCAGTATACCTTTGAAAGCATTGATTACGAGTTACAAGGTTAACCTAAAATAATATTCTATTGCCACATACTTTTTACAATGCTAGCTGATCAACTACATGATTCAGTTTTCTAATTAACAACTATATTATGAGCTCGAGATTTCTATCGCGTAATAGTTGACGAGGGCGCAGCCCTCGTCAACTATCACGTGATAGAAATCTCGAGCGTATAATCTAATTACACTGGTATAAATCTACTGGTCGTTGAAAACTTTATCTAAATCCTCTTCACAGACACCTCGAAAACGCAATGAAGCGGCGTTCATTTTGTTAACAGGAGCACACTGCTACGTTACCCACTATCTGCAACAGAATACATAGTGAGTAGCGTAGCCAATCAGAGAACGTCATTCGTGACAGAACGCTAGTAGATTTATACTAAAACCGAATAGGCAGCAAGGAGTTCCCCGAATTGACTATCGCTTGCACGCTGAAGACTCAATGCTGAATGGAGGAAGTTATCCTTGAGTCTTTCCACCCTTCCAGCAAATTTAATGAACTGGTAAACTTAACCGATAAATCTAGATGTCCTCTCGTAATTTGTCAATAATTGACAACGGTCCGTTGTAAACATAAAGATACGCTAAAAATGATCCTTGACTTCTAGGTGTCGTTTTAGTCAGCTTGAAAAGCACTTATTTGGAGGATTCCTTGCAGTGTGAATTGGGTATAAGACTGCTATGTACAGCAAGAAAGGTCTTACAAACCTTAATTCCCCATCGACACTAATGTCACAGGAGAGATCCAAACCTCCCTCTAACTTTAAACCGGCTGTAGCGTCCTTAATTCCAAATCCAAACCACTTGGACTCGATCTCAACAAACGCCGTCAGACTTAAATAGGCAGACATGGAGACCTGGATTTTTGCATTTCCCGTAGCCAGCATCTATGGAAGAAGCGTTTTAAATATGTCCTTGCATAAGGAAAAAGCAAACAAACAAACAAACAAAAAACTATTCTGAGTGAAAACTAAAGTTACAATCAGTGACTAAAACGTTATAAATATGCTCTTGCTTATTATGCAAAAAAATCTGAACTTTCTCGTTGGTAATGAAATAACTTTTAACTTCCTGCCAGCGAAATTTACCTTGTAATGAGATAACTTAAGCTTGCTTATCAGTTTTGACTATTTTTGCTGGTTTGCCAACGTTCCGTAAAATAATGAAACCAAAGATGGCTTATCCGTCATTTCCGGCTTTGTCAAATGGCGTCCACACTCCATGTAAGGGACCTTCAACTAAATATTTTTTGGACCTGCTTTAAACCCTCGTCTCAATCTCATCAATAGTTCATCAAGTTTAAACACAGGAAATCATGACCCTGATGGAGTTTGGATATCTGATTTTAATTAGCATAGATTTTTACGATTTTTACATTTCCGTTTTCTCCTTAGTTTTTGTTTCGATTGAGAAGATATATCAAACACTAAAGACAGTGTTTGACCACATTTCAAGACACCACGAACTTCGTACAAAAATACTCCGCTGCGCGTCGTATTTTCAACTCTCTTCTCGGTGTTTGAAATGTGGTCAAACACGGCCTTTTGTGTTTGATATATTAGTTCTAATTTTTATTGTCATAAGTTTGATACTCTAATAGTAACATGGCGTGGGCCCTGACTCCCCCTCCACCCCAAACTGGTCCCAGAAGACCAAAAAAGTACGATGAACAGGGGTATATAACTTCTATTATTATTTTCAAGTGAGAACAAATAATAGAAGGGAGTGAACTACTGGGCAAGGACTGCGGTGGTCATATGTGGCGAAAGGGGAGAGTGAGAGTCGGGCAGTATTGATAGAAGAACATTTGACATTTTCAAATATCACTCTCTTAATGTAACCAGGAAACCTTGGGCCCCTGACGTATCGCTATGAGATGACTACGGGTTTCCTGCCTTTTAAATATTAATACCTTGTGACTTATCCTGGATTGAAAGCTGGCTAAATCAATTTCTTTTGACGAGCGTTTTGTCCTCCTGTGGTGGCTTTGTAATCGACTTACATCCACTGCGGTACGAACGGTTCCATTTTCATTCAGTTCAGCCGAAATCACTTCCACAAGGAAAAAATCACCATTTGAAATAACCTTTATAACCTATATGAGAGAAAAATCAAACCCAGAGAGGCTGAACAACAACAGCAACAACAACAACAATAGCAGGAGGAAGAAGGCAGATTGTAAAAGGGATCTCTTAGTGAGGGAGAAGGGGAGAACGGAAAAAGATGGTCCTCTCTTCTCCCTTCATGAAGGGTTTTCCCATTTTTTTTTCTTATAGGGCTGACCAATAGTAAAATCCGAGAGTTGCCAAGAAGTCGAGACCTTTGACTGCGAAATTCGCCACAAAATGTTCTTATTCCGATCAGATAAAACTTTAAGTGATGCAAGTTCTTCTGAGTACCATTTGCCACGCCTTCTTACTGCAGTTTGAAGCGGGTTTGACAATAAAATTAACGTGTTCAAGTAGATTTGGGCGTGTCCCTGAAACAACGAGAAAACAGTTAAATCTGTTAGGTAAAGTCTGCATACGAACTAGATGGCCCATCAGGCCCGAGCTAATCCTGGTTTCTGTAGCATGAGGCGACTAGGAGTATTTCTACCCCCCACCCCCACCCCCCTCCTCTGGATGGGATGCTAGTCTATCGCAGGGTCACCCCTCAGCATTAAATTCGGCGGTACCCAATTATACACCTGGGTGGAGAGAGGTACTGTGACAATAAAGTTTCTTGCCCAAGAACACAACACGGTGTCCCTAGCCAGGACTCTAACCCGGACCACACGATTCGGAGGCGAGCGCACTAACCATGAGGTCACCGGGCTGTTGACACGTTGGAATTAATCCATTCCAGGCCACATAAGAGAAGAAACTGCTAGTCTTTTAATTTGTCAATTAATTGCAAATGGAAGTCAAAGTACAATTTGCATTTTTTCCTTAGGAAATACCTTTGCGATGTAGCCACGGCTTGGCCTTCCTACCACTGAGTCATTGATTGCAAAATGTTCAACTCTTTCTCCCGCTGCTGAAAGCACGAGTCCAGGGTTGTTGTCTCCTCCGCTACAGAACACCGACTGGGAAAATGTCTGTCTACTTTGTATCAGTCTGGTTGGTTTAGAAATAGATAAAGCGAGGAATTATTCCTTATCATTGCTTTGTTATTGTAGACACAAGCGTGTCATCCATGGCTCCATGTGTAGTCTATGGCCCCATTAGTAGTCCATGGCCACATGGCTCCGCAGAACGCAAGTATAGATGTACATATCATCTATAAGTAACTTATATTTGGGGCAAGCCAAGGCAGATTTTTCGGCATTGTTCTTCTTTCTTTATTTTTACTTAATAACATGAAATGTGGTCGAAGTCCTTTGTACTAGGTGCCAAGGTGCAAAAAAGAAAAAGCAAACAAACAAACAAACAAAAAAACAAAAAAACCGGGGGGGGAGGGTTGGGGGAAGGGAAGAGAGATAATCAGGAAATTATACCATAATTTGGACCACTTTGCTTATACTTTAGTATGCTACACTTCTGTGAGATTTAAATCGCGTACTTTAGGTCTTTCTTAAAAGAACATTCAGCAACATGACAACTTTATTCTAGCATTAAAACTTGTTTCTAAAAAGAAGAAACAAAAAAAAATTATTTTAATATCACTATACCTGGTGGAATTCAACTGAGAATTCTCGTTGCATCGCTGAAACTTTGTTTCCAAGTATCCTGTGTCGTTGGTTTTATGAACTGAAACGAGAGTCTCGATGAACCCACCACTCACGTTTGACGCTACAATGTCGCCTTCCTTGGGGACCGTGAGGTTTTTCCCTATCACCAGGTAATAAGAGTGAACAATGGAGTTTCCAATCTCGTACGTGTGCCCAAGACATTTGTACACTGGAATTGAATAACACAATTTCATCCATAGATATACTCAAACGAATGGGTTTGGAGACAGCTCATTATCGAATCGGGTTCTCCTCTACATCCTGACTTTGTTTCAAGTCAGCAGCTTGAAGAAAAGGATTCTCGTTCTGCAACATCTTATGGCTAAATAGGAGTGAAGCTTATTTATTTTGTTCGCAAGGTGGCACATGGCTGCAGTAAAAGTTCAACTTACATAAATCACACTTACTCTGAAGAACAAAAATAAAACACGTCTTTCAAATTAAGGCCTACTTTTATTTTTTCCTCACCTACATTGTATATGTTTCTTAGCATTCCATCAATCACTGAGTAAAGTAGAGCTAAGATCTATGTTAAAAAAACAAAAAAAAAAAAACAAAACAAAAAAACCACTGTAGGGAAAACGAACCAACTCACCGTCTGGTAGGACAATTATACGGCTCGAGTTAAGCGTGATGTTTCCAGAAATAATGTCTTCCAAGTCCTCTTCATCCGGTTCCTCCTCCAGAGTTGAATCATCGTCCACGTCCTCCACTGTCGCTTTTTTCTTGAAGTCTGCATACCTAATGACTTCCTCCAAGCCTGCCGGGGCGCTCATCATCACTCGAAAAGGGCCTGGCAAGCGAAATAACAACAGATTAAGGGCATCATTCGATGGTTGCAAGAAACAATCCCTTTTTCCACTCCGAATCAGCTTAAGAGCACAAGGATTTGCAGTTATCAGATGTTCCGCCCGGTTTACGAACGAATTCAATGTGTCCGAGAAACAGTTGTGCATCAACTGCACCCTAAACAGGTTTCATTTAATTCTATAAATGCGTACTAAGTTTAAGTAGCGTGAAGATCCGCTCGGTTTGTTTCCTTGGTTGTTGCTTTTGCATCGAGCTCATTTTGGATTCTGGCAAATAACATTAGGCACGAAACATGTTTTTTTTTTTTTAAATTAAGTTCTATGTAGACCAGATTTTTTCAATAGTTTATGACCGGAGGGAGGGGCGAAACGGAAATTTCAAACCCCTCCTTCCACCACTTTATTACACATTAATACTATGTACTAAATGATGTTACTTGGAGGGAATATATAGTACATCCAAAAATATCTTTGCAAGATGCAAGATGGCATGATGACGTAATATCACATCGTAATTATGTCATTTTTTCCAAACAGCCACTATTTGGATCCGCCACCTTGCATTTTTTCCAGAACGTCAAGAATCAGGAGAAACGACTCAGAAGCAATTGCAATCAAAATCAATAAAGCAATACTAAGAAGTCCTAAGAATGAAAATATATTAACCGGCATAAAATTTGAATTTTGTCAATGGTACAAGAAAATTCCAAAACTAGACATGCCTGTTGAAATACGGTTGCCATGGAAACAGCGAAATGTCGAGCCAATTTTTTTCCCAGTTGCAGTTCTCATAAAGTCGCAACTCGTGGCAGTTTTCATTTGAATCATGATTAAAAACGTTGTAAGTGGTTAAATTGAACGCGGGTAGTTTCCACCCTTACCCCTCCCTGGTCTGAACACGGCTAACTTTAATCAAATAATCATTGTTGATCACGTGGTTCACACGACACATATACACGCACAACTTAAAACCACGAGTTATACGCGAGAACGCCACTCAAAGCATTTTATAAGTTACGTTTTCCGAACCAGAAGTGCATGACCATCCTGACACCCTCACAAAACTCACCATCGCTGACTTCTGCAACTATTTTATGCATAATCCCTCCGGCTTGAGGACTGCACAGTATATCGCCGGCTCGGACATCTAGGACTTTCGGTGCAACAAATACAAGTGAAATGTCCTTACGTTGGGCCGTAATCACCGGACAGGCGTAAATAACCGTGGTATTTGCCTCGACAAATTTCACATTTTCAGCGAGTTTCACATTCTCGCCTCTCTGTGGGTCAGTATAGTCCACACTAACTTGGCCATCAGGACAGCGAGTCTCATTCCAGCTTCTACATTCACCTTCTTCCTGCTAATTTAATGTTAACAGTTTTATCTCAGTTAGTTTTAACTTTCATCAAAAGAGTTAGCCATCGTAGGAGGGAATACCTATCGGATAAAAGGAGTTTCCTATAGATCGTCTAGCGGGCTTCGCGTCATCTTAGATTTTTCTGGCTTTTTAATTATTAATTAATTCAAGCTTAAACATGCAGCCGAGCTCGAATTATGAATCGAGGCGCGCGAAGTTCGAAGAGAACGAGAGTTTCTCGAAGCGCGGCCGAGAGCAATCCTAGCTTCTCGTGTACTCTCCAAAACTTGGTCGTAACTCGATGATGCATGGCAAAGACATGTATCAATTGCTTTAGATCATTGCCAATAGAAATTGCTTTATCGCGCGAAGGAAGTTTACCTTCCCAAGCCATGTGTTTGCAGCATTATTATGATCCATGCTTAACGTACATTGCGTGTGATAGTGTGGTTATGGTACGCTATCTCATGAAATAGTGAACAATACAGTAAGAATAACATAACACTTCTTACTGCGATTTTGTAACATTTGTCGAGGTCCTGGCATTTTTGACAGGATTCAGTAGTTCCTCTTCCATTCCTAAAATTGCACTGTTTACCTCCACAGTCCACAGTCTAAAAAGAAAAACAGAATGATCATGATCATGATGTGTTCAGTTCAATTTAGTGTGTGTTTTTAATAGTGTCTCAATTCCCTAGCTGGAACTCGCGATTCTTTACTTGACAATTATATGCCCTACATGAAAGTTAAGAACGCAACAAAAAATCGATATACTATAGGCTCCCAGCTGAGGCACTAATATACCGGGGGGGGGGGAATCTAGTCCCTATGTTGGCCTATACGGGAGGGCTCCGCACAAAAGGGGTACCTTTTCAGGCTGCAGGTATGTAAAAGGGTAGGGATTTCGCGAGTTGAGGTATATAAAAGGGTATGTAGCAGTCTGCCATTTAGCCATTTAAAAGTGCTTTAATTATGATATTTCGAACAGGCGCATCCAATTTATTAGGCACAACATGAACATGGCAAAAAATGGTTTCGTTTATTGGCGATTTGTTCATACTACCGGCCGGTCATGAAAGCACGTGAAAGGGGTACTTTTTCTGTCAAGTCAAAATGGAATACGAAAGGGAATAGGTTGGACCTCGGGGCGGAGCCTCATAGTATAAAACTTTGTTGAGTACCCCCTTCTCCCGGACCAAGATACAGGATCGCCAGACTTTTTTTATGCATAAAATATTACATGTATGTGTGCTATTTTTTCTGTTCACTCGCTCACCGGAATATTTCTTGAACAGCGGCTCTTGTCCCCTACAGTGTAGCAGTGATAGTAGAACCAATCGGGACAACTTCTTTTGGGTGGTCCTTCAGCAAAACCTCCAAGGCAGGAACGCGAGCTGTCACACCATCCACAAAAAGGATCTGTCACGCAATCAGAGCAACTTTCGTACTTTTCGCAGAAGGAATATGTGCAGCCAAGACCCTACATAAAAAGAGGTCAATTCCCTTTTTATCAAGGTAACATTACCCAAAGAAATAAAGTCTGACCAATGTCAATTTTCACGCAGAAGAATAAATGAATAATGATGCAGACTCCAGAATAAATTGATTGTTAATTTAGATGATTAAGCACCTGACGTCGTAGAGAGTCAAACATATACTATTGCTCTAATGAAGTCTGATTGTGTGTTGAGTTTCGGTTTTCTCGCACGTAAATGTATCATTTCGTAGATGTGGCAGTAATCCAACTTTCCCTGACACTTACTGACGACTTGGGGTTCAACTACTAGATCTTTGTCAACAACGGAATATTAAAAAAAAAACAAAAAAGCTTACCAAATATCCGGGATAGCACTTGCAAGCGTTAGGACCCATACATTTACCATTACCAGAACAGTTGTGCAAGTCGTGGCAGTGAAATCGAGAACAGTCCTCCCCAGTCCAACCGGGATAACAGAAACATATGGCACCTATGCAATCCCCATTATGGAAACAACCGTTTGGGCAGTGGATGACTACCAGGAAAGAACAGGACAAAATGGTGGAAAACTTTGAACATACCATATATATACTCAAGGTGATAATGAACACAACAGGTACAGTGCTAACAAGTAAGCCAAAAGTCCCTGAAATTTCGGTTGTAAAACAAATGGAACAGTAATTTTACGCCGGAAAATCCTTGCGAAAATTAAAGACGACTTCATTCCAATTGTTACGAGCCGGTGGATAACTCCAAAAAATAGCTTCATTCCTTCCATTTCTGTCTTCTGTCAGGGTAAACGGCATCAATGGTAAGCGCTATTTCATTTAAAAAACAAAAAACAAAAAAAAAACTGCATTGCAACAGCAAACATCCACACACAACGGTCATCCCAACCGTTTCGCGTAGTACCTCTGTAGCATAACTTCTTCTAGACTAGGTAATGTACACGTCTGCATTCGAGCCAAGTGGCCCATCAGGCCGGAGATTATCCCGGTTCCTGTAGCATGAACTGATTAGCAGTATTTCTACTCCCCCCTGGATGGGATATGGGAGGCGCGGTGGCCTCATGGTTAGTGCGCTCGTCTCCGGATCGAGCGGTCCGGGTTCGAGCCCTGGCCGGGGACATTGTGTTGTGTTCTTGGGCAAGACACTTTACTCTCACAGTGCCT
>Ga0126338_10002214_pt1 | contig 13248 bp, 8 predicted proteins | sample OrbCmetagenome_2_FD_92529 | JGI IMG/M metagenome (GOLD analysis project Ga0126338, IMG submission 92529) | Coral microbial communities from Petempiche,Puerto Morelos, Mexico - Orbicella C C metagenome | ecosystem: Host-associated > Invertebrates > Cnidaria > Coral | place: Petempiche,Puerto... | reverse complement strand
GGCCGCGCGCAAACTGGCGCGAGAGCAAAAAATCGATGAAGCAGGTGGTGGGGGGGGGGGGGGGGGAGAGGAAAGGCCCATTTTTTCTCCACCTCCCAACTTGCGCGCGCCCAAGACGGCAAAAAAGGCCTTCGCCCCCGCCAAATGGGGGGGAAGGAAAAAAAATGCCGTTTTTCCCCCCCCCCCCCCCCCCCCACCACCTGCTTCATCGATTTTTTGCTCTCGCTCCAGTTTGCGCGCGGCCAGAATTTTACTCTCAGTTTGACATTGCATTGATGTTGAAAGGAAAAATTAGAAGTTGCTCACTTTTGAGAATTTTATGCTGTTTAGGCACTAACCACCCATACTTGATTACTGTCTGATATCCAGGTGGAACAGGAGCTATGGCATACACGTTGTGTCAGTATTACCCTAACATGAAGATCACAGTGTGTGAACTGCAGTCAGTTATGGATGTAGCTCATCATTTTCGTCCATCTCCTGAAGATTGCCCCAATCAAGGATAACGTTTCTTATGTTGCAGGCGATTTCTTTCAGCCTGATCTGCCTAAGGCTGATTTGTATGTATTATGCCGCATACTTCATGACTGGACTGAAGACAAAGTGGACTTGATACTTTCCAATGTGTTCAAGTGTTTGCCTTCAGGTAAGGAAGTGGTACTTTCCCTAGGTCTACCCTGTTCTTCCCCGGGGTAAAGTTATCTCACTCCCCGTGACCCCTATTCCCTCTTTATATCTCTCCGACTCTTGCGCTTCAGGGGTCGGGTGTAGGTCTCGCAACGGAAATACTACATTCAGAAATGGTACAGCCTATCTATAACGTCAAGATTTCAATAACTACGCACAGACATAACACAAGTGCGTCACTGAGCCACGACTAGATTGGTCTCCTTTAGGGGTTTAATTCAAATTTTCAGAGGAGCATGTTAAGATCTACGCCCCGAGGCATCTCTTTCTAAGGTCAATTGGCTACTGACCCTAGCCTATAACGATAGAGAAAGGCCTGAGGTTACCCCCTCCCCCCCGCCAAATTATCGAGTAAAATTCCCCCAAAGTCCTGTTACATTAAGTTCATTGAAGTTGTCTTGAAGTTACCAGCCTATAGCATATTGTCTCTGATGGTTTTTCTTAACATATTTTCCATGATAGTGTAGAATCTCATCCATTTGAGAAAAACCTTAGTTAACCTGTGGCAGAAGACTGCTTTTGAGCTCCAACTTAATCAGTTTATTTTGTTTTGTTCTTGTTACAATAGGTGGCGGTCTTCTTATTGGTGAAAGGCTGTTGAACGAAGACAAAAGTGGGCCTAAAGATGCTCTTTTACTGTCCCTCAACATGCTTGTGATAACTGAGGGCAAGGAAAGGACAGTGACGGAATACAAGCAGCTATTGGAAAAACATGGATTTGTTGATTTTCAAGCAAAACAACTTGAGTCAACTTTAGGATTAGATGCCATTTTATGTAGGAAGGTTTAAAAAGTGGTAGGAATTTACACTGGCCTTTATTAGACAAGAGTTAACCATAGCAACATATCTACACAGCAAAGAGAAACACATTCTAAAACACTCTTTAAAATGTACGAATAAAAATGTATGGTTACATCTATAACGTAATTACAAGTTTTGCCTGTTCCCTGAAATATAGGGCCGTTGTAGCCTGAGACCTGTAAAAAGTCAGACTTAAATTATTTGTCCTGGTATATGTACAGACCTATACAGTCAGCGATGATTCACAAGTAAATTTTATTTATTGTCATGTTGACCTGCAACAAAAAGAATGAATTATTTAGTTGTTTCAAGTTAACTGTTAACTTAAAAAGAAATGAAAATTAATACCGGCAATCACAATATAACACTTGGTAAATTGTATTTTCAAAACGCAAAGGGTATCTTTCAAGCATGTGATCTACTTTTCAATCATGTTCACTGAAGCTGTACAAATTTAAAACAAGACCAAATTTTGGTATGAAGTCCCAACCCTTCAAACCTGGGTGGAGAGGCACTGTGTGAGTTAGGTGTCTAGCCCAAGACAGCCAAGAAAACATTGCAATGACCATGGCCTGGAAACTAGCGATAGTACAGAATTCGACCTCCAGTGCTGAAAAGACATTTGGCCTCAAATTAGAAACATTCTTTTCTGACGTTTCAATGATTTGCGAAAATTAACAAGGAAATCATTCCTTGTACCTCGTGTGTTACATTATTTGAAACTGTATGAACAAGTAATTGACACCGTGTGACCGTTAAATACAGGTCAAGACGATAGAAAAAGTCCCGTTGAGACTTCGCAAATGTTGACCGCGACCGCTTAATAGAAGTGACCGCTTTTAAAATAGAGCTCTAAATTATAGTTATTGGGGAAGATATTTTCGGGACTTTGAAACCTGATCGCTTAATAGAGGATGACCGCTTAATACGGTGCCGCTTAATAAAGGCTTGACTCTATTGTTATGACAATAGTGACAACTATTGAAAGAAAGCCCCATGTCCTCACCCGTGCATTGTTCTTCCAGTTAGGTTCTGACTCTTTAACTTTCTGTACCATGTTGGAGGATCAGACTTTGTCTGCAAGAAAAAATATTCAACTTATTATATCAATATGGCTAGCTCTGGGAGCAGTCCATAAAAATGAAAAAAAAAAAGGACAAAAAAAGGTCAATGTTTGATTTAGCTTTTGAATTCTTCATGGTTGGGGATTGATTGATTGATTGATTGATTGATTGATTTGTTTGTTTATTTATTTAGAGCGGTTTTCAATTGAGTGTCGTAAAACCAAAACCAAACCAATTACCTACTAATTAGACTACTCAGCCAATCTCAAACCGCAGTAAAACCAAAACCAAAGTAACTGCCTGATCACTTTCTGCACTCAATTGAAAACTGCTCTATTTATTGACCCCTTTATTGCAAGGCTTACAATAATCAAACTGCCCCTGTGATCAATAACCACAGCCAATGGGTCGAATATAATTTCGGTTCAAGGGTACATCGCAGAAAAATCCAACAGTTTTTTCAGGCATCATCTAATTCATTTCAATTACTATTCCAGACTCTTCGTAACGAATGAAATCAACTCAAGGTCCTGAAATGTGTTGAAACGGCTACCACTACAGTCAATTCTAATTATTATAGCACACATCCTTTAGACCGTAATTTGGTGTCTAATCGAGAGAGACCGCAATCGCGGGATCTGATGAAAATGACCCAATTCTTGGTTGTAAAGTGTCACATGTAACATATACTGCTATACTGTTTTAAGAGTTCCAGTTTGTGTTAATTTGCAGACATCTACTCTGACACATAATCCTCTAATATAGTAAACAGTCCAAGACTGCAGAATAATTGGGTCACTCAATATATCCAAGTTGTCTGTCATAACGAGAGAAGAACAATTAAATTGTTACTCTGGGACCACAGGAAGTGTCTGTAATTCCGTAATAGCGAGAGTCAGTAATAACAGGAGTTGTTTCCATTCATTTCTTTGGGGCGTGTTTAAAATATGAAATGGCGAAATGACGGAATAGCACTTGACAATTTGGCATAAGGTGAACCATAAAATTATTGAGAGCTAACCACCTTCAAGATAATGATATTTAGGCTAACGGTAGTGCCATTTTGTTATTTCACCATTTCCTGTTTTAAACATGTCCCTTTGTTTGTAGTTTTGGCCCAGGATGTAGCTTCCGTCCCTAATAGCCGGGTGTTTGCAAGGCGAGAGTTGACACTACATCACTCTACATAGCTCTCTGCACCGTTGTGTGCCTAATATACTGGGCGATAACAATATTGCATTTGGCTAGAAGACACACACTTGGAAATGCATTTAGAAATAACAACTTGAATCATCTTACAAGAGCAGCGACTTCAGTAAATTTCCAGACTTTGCCATTAACATTTTCATACTGCTCCCTAGTCCGGAAAATTAGTCATAAGATTCCTTACTATTCCAGATTTCCATACGCTGCAATAAAACCAGTAATATATTGTGGCAACAAAACGTCCATGTGCATGACTGTCATGTCATCAACTTACAAACATAGTTGGTCTGGGTCGATGAGTTACGTGACTTGAGGTATCTTGGGCTGCAGAAGTTCTAAGATGTGATTCAGGGCCATGGACACCCGTGGAGGTTTTTGTAACTTGTGATTTTGAGCCTCTTGATGAGTGCAAACCAAGAATTGCTTGTTTCATCACAGCCATCTCCTGCAAAACAGAGAAATCAGCCATTAATTTCACATTACAATGAAGTACAGGTTTCTTCAGACAGTTATTTCACATTTTGTAAAGTATTTTTGTGATTTTGTATGTGACCGAAATAACTCAAAGTACCATGACTGCTTTAATAATTCATTGAGTTTTAACAAAGGAAATCGTGACCATGGCAGTGTTTGGATATCTGATCTTAAATAACATAGATTTTTACAATTTCATTTCTCCATTTCCTCCTTAGTTTTATTTTCGATTGAGAAGATGCACCAAACACTCAAGACAGTGTTTGATGACATTTCCAAACACCTTGAAGTTCATCAAGAATACCCTGCTACGCGTCGTATTTTCAACGCTCTTCTCAGTGTTTTGAAATGTGGTCAAACACGGTCTTTCGTGTTTGATATATAACATCACCCATTCTCCTAGTTTAAAATTGGGCTGTAGGCTCTCTACCTCCAGGCTGACCCTGTCATCTGTAGCAGATACTGCCTCTGCCCACAGTTAATAGCTCTAGGGGAATGAATAAGAAACTCAGCAAAGTTCATTGTTGTATGTTTTTGTTCTCTTTTTTGGCCTGGACCATGCACAAAACACAATAGTTCTTTGCTAATGACCGAGGAACTAACCAATAGAAACACTTTGGTTACGTAACTCATGTAAAGTGTATGAGCGCAAAACAAAAGATTGTGCATGGTCATGGACCTTCCAACATAAATCTTGGCATCTTTGTTTGCTCCTTTGATGTTCGCCGGGCTTCATAACCAGTGCCTTCTATTAACTATGCTTTTCACATGTTCTTATCAAAGCTCCCTTTGTACTGTCTTCCTCCATGTCTACTGTAGTCGGCCACGTTCCTTTTGCCTTCTGGTTTCCACGTGGTGATATTTTCCGAGAACTATAGCTGACTGGAACTGCCTCCCAAAGGAGAAGGCAACCTCAAATTCTCTAGACTCTTTTTCTGTCTTATTTTATTGTTTTAGATTTTTAGATGCATTATTTTGTGCGTGTCTTAAGATTTTTACCGACTCAATTCATGTGGATGTAAGATGCTCTTTTAACTTTATTCATGTGTTATCAGTACCTCTCGTTGGTTTAGAAGTCTTTCCAAGTCTGAAGACAACTGATTGCGAGACTTTATAAGGTCCTCTTTTTCTGCTTTCAACTTCCTGTGAAAAAATGTTTCATACAGGTTCTCTTCTTAGGCAGTAAAGAATTTAATTTAAGGCAGTTCTGAAGTAATTTTGATATTTACAGAGGTGCTACACTGTCTAGAGAATTTTTGACTTCAATTGCTTGTGCTCACGAGTATATCCGTTTGCTCAATTAACAGTTCCAGGGAAAATGTTTCATAACAAAACACAAGATATGTCCGCTTTTGTCCTTTTAGTGCAGTGTGCAAAAAGAAAGTCCTGTCAAATAGCCCAGGACTGGTGGATTTCCCAGTCAGGCTAATGGAGTCTGTCTGTCACTTGCCTGATAGGCAGGTGAACTTTCTCGGGAAAATGTTTGAGAAAATTCAAATTAAAGAGGTACCGTTAAGGGAAAAAATAACTATTATTATACTTTCATTTCTGGACAGTGCTTCTGTAATTTGAACTATTAATAATAGTGCCAAGTTTTAAAACAAGTTCCAAGAATTTTGCAACGTGTCCAGATAGTATTTATGTTGTTCAGAAAGGAGAGGTTAGATGTTGCATGTAATATTATTATTGACCTTGTCTCCTCCTCCATTAATGCTAGCTGTTCATTAAGACTCTGATTCTGTGTATCCCTTGCTCTTATACTCTCAATCAGGTAGTTGTATGGCTGTTGAGCTTCATTTAACAGTGACGTGGCCTTGGAAAGCTGCAAGAAGGAATATTGGCTCAATCAATACTATAGACAACAGCAGATGAACCAAGTAGCTACAATTAGATCTTGTGTGGTCACCTCTGGCTTGGCATTGGGTATTTTGTTTCCAAGAAACTATTTTTTTCAACACCAACATTAGCATATTTACAGCCCTTCTCAAATGTTCATGCTAATGGAAGCCATTTCAGACCAGTTAGCTGCAGTCATATATTAGAGCCATGCACACAGTATCCACAGTATCTCAGAGAATTGTTTTCTCTCAGATCTGTGGACTATTTTGAGAGCAGCTGATATTCTCACCCTTCTTAAACCTTGCACTACCACTAACATGTATGGCTTGAATTCCTTTACTTATACAGCAGCTAAGTTCTGGAATGCTTTATTGGCTCAATCAATACTATAGACAACAGCAGATAAACCAAGTAGCTACATTTAGATCTTGTATGGTCACCTCTTTTCCAAGTAAGTCTTTCTTTTTCTTTTCTCTTTCCATATCATTTCTAAGTGACGTGTTCGCCCTTTCCAACTGAAGTACTCTGCGTGCCAAGTGAACACTACAAAAATAAAATCAGTCAAACAGAGAAACCAATAACTTGATATTAGAAAGTAATATTAGACAGTAATAAGAGGTATTGGGCAGGTCAGTACTTTATACAACACAGCTTTAACACTAAGAAGAGCAATATGCACATGTAATAAGTCAGGGAGTCAGTCATTCATTCATTTAGTCAGTTAGTCAGACAATCCATCAACCATACAGGCAGACAGTCATTCATTCAGTCAGTCAGTCAGTTGGTAAGTCACTCCTTCAGTCAGTTGGCCAGTCAGTCAGTCAGTCAGTCAGTCAGTCAGTCAGTCAGTTAGTTAAGCAGGCAGACAGACAAACAGTCAGTCAGGCCATTATCACTCAGATCATATCAGTCATTTAACCACACAGTAACTCATTTAGTCAAATAGGCAGCCAGTTACATTCTTGACCACTCACTTAGCAAAATATAGCAGATCATAATTGAGCAATGGAGCCTCGACTGTTTGTTTATGAAGTGGGTTTATGTGTTCAGTTTGACAATTATTTTAATTAGTAAAAACAATGTTATTTACATTTTAATTAGAGTAAAGTCTATGCGAATGTGCATGTACCTCTGCTGCATTCTCCTCTTGGCTGTGCTTGGCACATTAGCACCATAACCATATGAGAACAAGACACGCTCAGCATCTGATTCATTCTCAACTGAAAATCAAGTGTACATTTATTAACAATTAACAAGGTCTGGTAATGAAGGAAACTCCATTGATGATGTTTCACTTGAGGAGCTCTGCAATGTATGAGCCCCTCCCTCCAGAGGGTACTCCCTAATATAGGCTTCATAGGTGTGTGTGGACCTAAAAGGTGTGGTTTTTGAATAATTTTGGTCTGAAAAAGGGAATAGATTTTAACCATTTTGGTCTGAAATAGGATATAATTTTCACTCTGGCTTGGCATTGGGTATTTTGTTTCCAAGAAACTATTTTTTTTCAACATCAACATTAGCATATTTATAGCCCTTCTCAAATGTTTATGCTAATGGAAGCCATTTCAGACCAGTTAGCTGCAGTCATATATTAGAGCCATGTACACAGTATCCACAGTATCTCAGAGAATTGTTTTCTCTCAGATCTGTGGACTATTTTGAGAGCAGCTGATATTCTCACCCTTCTTAAACCTTGCACTACCACTTACATGTATGGCTTGAATTCCTTTACTTATACAGCGGCTAAGTTCTGGAATGCTTTACCTAACAGATTAACAGCTATTTCTTGTCTCAGTGACTTTATTGGTCAAGCAATTTGACAACATGAATTAATTGGCTAAAAATGTAATTTCTTTAGTTAATATTTTATTCAATATACACAGTGCTACTTTATTTTGACTTTAATTTTCTCAATTTTTGGGTTAGGTCCGAAATAGGGGATGGAAAATCATAGATTTAGGTCTGAGGGTGCAGGTTTAAAGGTTCAGGCTGCACACCCCCACCAAAAACGTTAGGGTATGAGCCACAACATCTGATTTCAGACATCTCAGTATTTTAACACCAAAGTTCACGGCATGTGGGGGGAATTCAAGGGGTTAGCACTTCCCCACTCGAGTCTCAATACCATAAAAAAAGTTACACAACCTATCACCTCCTTGCCATTTAACATGTTTTAAAAAATCTATTTTAATGAACCAATTAATAAACAGAAGTCCTAATCCTTACTCTCTGCAGCCTGCATGATAACATCATCGAGCTCCTGCTCAAGTTTCTCATAAACAGCCAGCTTGTCTCCCTGCTCCTTACACTTTGACTCCAGTTCCACAAGCTGCTTTTCTGAGGAGTTTTGCAAACTGTAGTATTCTTTATTTAAAATCTTGAGAAAAAAAATTATGAATCATTTAGTAGGAGTGATCATTCCCAAAGAGAAAATACAGTTCAACCCCTATCAGATGGCCACGCTCAGGAAAATGGATAGTGGCCGCTTAAAGCGGGCTGGCTACCTAATGGAGGTAAAAACAGTAGAAAAGTCCTCATCAGGACTTTGATTACTGGTTGCCTGATAGGGGTGGCCATTTAACAGGTGGTTGCTTAATAGGGGTTCGACTGTATTTCAGTTATTTTTTTTAAGTGTAGCACATTTGAAATCTTTTTTTCTCCAGTTAAAATACGTTTTTCACTACATTTTTCATTAGATTTCACTTCTGAGCAGCCCTACAAAGTATCAGTGCTCCTGGCTAACTGCATGTCAGGGTAACTGCACTAAGACAAGCACAGCTCTGAATAATAACATATCTCTGCTCCATAGCTCCTTTCCAAATTCAGTTCGCAAGGTCAACTACATTCTTAGTCATCAAAAATCAGTTCTGACATTGCTAGTCATACCTCACTTTTGCTCTGGTACTTCTCAGCCTCTAGTTTTGCCTGACGAAGATTATTTGTTGTTTCATCAAGGATCATCTGCAGTCTCTCCAACTCAAACTGTTTGACGCTGATCTCTTTCTGCAAATCGGACTGCCTGCTGTCAGCAGTCAGTTGTAATTGACGATACCTTTGGAAGACACAAGATAAACATTACTTCCTGTTTCCTTAAAAGAGCATGCCAAAATCATGGCAATTCTCTGTGATCAGTGAACACTTCATAAAAAGGACAAAAGGTGGAGAGGAGAGAGGCACTGTGAGAGTAAAGTGTCTTACCCTAGAACACAACACAAAGACTTTGGCTAGGGCTCAAAGCCAGACCTCTTGATCCAGTGATCAGTGAGCTAACCATTAGGTCACTGTGCCTCCCACAATGACATCATAAACATGGATTACTCCACTTGCAACAATAACATTCATCTAGTCACATAGTATTTTGCAAGAAATCTGTAGTGAACATTATGCACTTTAGGAGGGAATGCCAAGGGGAATCCCCATCAGAAGGTTAACCACCCTTTTTCTCCAAGGACAAACTAACACCACACAGTAATCGATAAAAATATATATACTCTAAAGTGTTAATATTTTTTTTACAGAAATATTTTCTTACTCTGATTGCAAGAGATCATATTTTGAGGCAGTTTCCTTCTCACTGGCAAATGCTCGTTCTTTTTCCTCCAATGCATTATCTCTTGCTTCTCGAAGATTCCTACAGTAAGGGGTAAAGCCTTTCAAGGTGGCTTGCAACAATTTAAAGTATGTTTCAGCACTTCTACTGTGACAAATTAATACAGCCACCCTTTGTCAGTTAACAAACTACTGACAGCAAATACATCAAAAAACATGTCCAACCATTGAAGAGCAAGATGTAGAGTTGTAGCCATTTTCTTGACATTACAAGTTATTTTGATGGGATAAGATGACGAAAATACCCTTAAATTCAGCTTTGAGGGCTTACAACAAATAAACAAGACTAGTGACCTCCATTTTGTTTTATTGAACTGTTTTCAACATATCAACATTCAACTATTTATCAAGTTTAAAAACATTTCTGGACACAGTTTCACAGCCACAAGAATAATTTTTTCTAAACTTGGCAAAAAGTTGCACATTATTTTGTGTTTAAAATATTGATCATAGTTCATTTGTAAAGAATTGGAGTCACCAGACTTGTGTCTGAGTTATAAGCCCATAAAGCTAAAATAAAGGGTGCATTGATGGTATGCACTGTTGCTATGGTAACCTTCTGCATTAAGAAAAAGGCCATAACCCATTCACCAAGATTGGGCATTTGTTTGATGCCATTACTGCAGTACCAATTAAATCTAATAAATCAGTTGGACATAACGCTGGTTTTCAATTTAGCATGAAGCAAGGATGCTAGACAGTTTTCCATTTCAAGTCCCCTCCCCCTCACCTCCTCTTGCCATTGCCACTCTGTCAGGTTGCCCCCAACAATATTTGCCAATCTAATGGCAAGGTTGAACTGAAAGTCACAAGCCAAAGTTATCTAAATTTAAATTTACTAGTCAAACATTCCAGTTAACAAGTTCATAAGCTACATGTATGATATCAGAACACACCTAAAATTAAGTTTTCCTGATATTAAATACTAGCCTGTTTTCTCTCTCAAACATATCTTTAGTGTCACTTCTTATCTTGTCCAGTTCCATGGAAGTCTTTCCTTTGATGTCATCCAATTCAGTCTTCAGTCTCACCTCATACTCTGATTTGTATTGTTCTCGGACACTGACGTACTTCTCATACAACTCCTCTCTAGCCTGCTTGGTCTCTTCAAGTTGTTTTGATGTCTGCTCTAGTCGTTCCTCAGCTAAAGTACAGCGGCCTCTCAGCTCCTGCAGCTGTCTGTTCATGTAGTCCTTGTCTTGTTTTAGCAAGGCAACAGTCTGCTTACTGACCTGTAACTTAACATAGTGAGAAAGGAGATAGGTTTTAATAAATTAAGTAATTGACTCCAGAAGTACCAAATGAATTAACAATTTTGCCGTGTTAATTCTGACAATTTTTTCTACATCATTAGCCTGAGGAGATGGAGAGGAGTGAACAAAACCATCATGCCCGCTAGTGCAGAAAAGTCTGGACCAAGCAGATCTGATTAGATTTTGATACGACTTGCACAGATGATAGTGTTTGACTCTGACTGGTCTGGCTGCAATAAAACCTTTTGACCAAAAACTAGAAGTTAAGCCAGAAACTAATTTCAGTCTACAGCTTGCAGTGTAAAATAAAGACTGTAGACTGCAATATGCTTTAAGGTATTTTTCAGATCAGCCAGCATACCTCTTTTTGTACTTCAAGTAAGTTGTCTGACTTCGACTTCAATGCAGCCTCCAACAGTGTATTACCCTTCTTTAACTCCATGATGTCTCTATCCAAAGTATCCCGCTCACTGCAAACAAAATAATAAATGAAAGCAAAATAAGAAGACTAGTATACACCAAGTTTTCAGATCCCTACACAGTGTGTAAAGAAAGAACTGTCTGATTGTGTGGCAGCATTGGATTTCTCTGTTGGACTAATACATCTTATCCATCACTTGCCCAAAAGGTAGGCCAGTAACATTTAAATATTTTTTTAGTTGGAAGATGAAGAAAAGTCATGAAGAAAGGCCTTTGGGGAAGTACAAATGGGTACCGGCGAATTTAATGCTGTGGGTAACCCTGCGACGGATTAGCATTCCATCCAGAAGGAGATTTAGTCACTTCGTACTACTAAGAAAAACTGGAGAAAAGCACCAGCCTGGCTCGGATGCAGACTTTACCTTTTCCCTTTGGGGTAGCACACAGCGACTTCAACTTGCCCAAAGTGCCACCTGGAGTGTTACTGCCGTTACGTGTGATGTCACAAACTCTTTAGTTACGATCCCTAGATGCGTTGCGAGTCAAAAAAGCATGTGCTCAATCAAAGTAGTGTTCATGGTGATTCATTTAAGAGGGAATCGTTTTCAATGCCCATATACTGTTACCATCAACATTATAAGGACACAAACATAAGTTTTGGTTTCTTTTCTTCCCTGTCTAGTCTTTTTCCTGTATTTATAGCACAGTAATTTTCCTTTTTTTTAGTTTTCAAAACTGTACAAGATTGTAAAAGTCATACCATTGTACAAACAATGAATTACAAGTACACATATTCAGGTCTGTGCAGTTTAATCGTTTCATGCGTCCACATGGAATATATCATTTTAAGCATGCAGAGTGTTTAGTTATACCAGTATTTTGAAAGGAGATGGGCATTTCTTGTTTTTATGGGATTAATTTTGCAAGGGATAAAATAAAGGTCGTCCAAATGAAGAATGCAAATGTGATATATTGACTGAACCCAGTCACATGTATTACATCACCTAAGAGCAAGGAATGCAACATGTTTTCACTATCTTCACCTTCTGACTTGATCAAAGTTTGTGATCTTATAATCCCCTTGATTGACTTGAGATTGTAACTTCTCCAGCTGAAGAGACAACCTTTGTACTCTGTGTTCCATCTCTGCACGTCCCATGCGTTCATCCTCTGCCTCCTATATTTGAAATTTTGACAATAAAAGTTTTTTTTGTTAATTCCATGAAATCCACTATTGCAGTTTCTACTTATACATTTCATGGTCTAGTCATATTTAGATTACTATCATTTTTCAAATGAAAATTCTTTCTTCAATTAAGCTGATATTATTGAGCAGTTGTAATGTCATACACAACAGGACATGAAAATAGTTGGTACTAGACTAGCATATCAGTCATGTCCAATACATCAAAATTGAGTAGATTCATCTATGTTAGTTGATTATTCAACTAACCAGAAGTCAATAGAAATAAAAATAAATCATAAGATTTGGAGAGGAAGCCACATCTGCCCTAACTGGTTTTCATACGAGTCCTATATCCTGACCGAATTGGAATTTGGAACTGTTGCTTTTTCAGGCAAGAAGAAAACTGGAGTACCCAGAGTAAAACCCTCAGAGCAAGGCCAGAACCAACAACAAACTCAACCCACATATGACAACAGGTCACAATCAAACCCAGGTCACACTGGTGGGAGGCGAGCGCTCTCTCCACTGTACCATTCCTGCTCCAGTTCAAGGTTAAGTCATCTTGTGATACTGGAAATCTAAACAGCATGTCCTGCTTGAGGTGGAAATCTCATACCAGAAGTCAGAATTGATGTGAAGTTTATATGAAATAATTCATATATGAACTGCGGTAGTAGATGAAAGTGAAGAATGATCATCGCAGTTAATT
>Ga0126338_10002213_pt1 | contig 13250 bp, 7 predicted proteins | sample OrbCmetagenome_2_FD_92529 | JGI IMG/M metagenome (GOLD analysis project Ga0126338, IMG submission 92529) | Coral microbial communities from Petempiche,Puerto Morelos, Mexico - Orbicella C C metagenome | ecosystem: Host-associated > Invertebrates > Cnidaria > Coral | place: Petempiche,Puerto... | reverse complement strand
CGCTTGAATTGCTGAGCCATGGTAGGAGCAACAGTTTTCCTCAAGAGATCCATGCTCACATCTTTCTCTGTGAGTTCTTCGGATGGTGTTGATTTTGCCTCATCTTTAACCAGCTTCTTGAACTCTGTTAAAATCTTATTCATCTTTGAGCGAAACAATTCACACAGCTTCTTTACATCTCCTTGACCGAGTTTGCTGCTACAATGCTTTACAAGGGCTTCTCCCAACACAGTGGTACAGGAATTCACCCATTCATTCACATCAAGTTTTTTGTTGACATTCAGTAATTCAATGAACCGTGGAACTGCTTCAGTCTCCGTTGCTGCCGTCATGGGGTTTGTGGGTTTGATTCTCCAATACAGGACAGTAAAGGAATGCTCTAGAAAGGTGTGGAGAGCTTCTCTGAAGCAGTGGCTAGCAGATGTCTCAAAATCTTTGTTGACGCCAAATTTGTAGACTGCATAGAGCAATTTTGCCACGTTCACACGAACACCTTTATGTCCAAACTCGCCATTGGCCTCTTTGTCGAGACAAGTCAACACATTTAGACCTTGGCGTTTCTTTCCTGAAGATGCAGGACTCAAGCAAGTGTCACACTGGCTCTTTGGTGTCAATCTTGCATCAATTGTGCTCTGACCAATGCACATCCCTCTACCCGAGAGATTGCTAAGAGTTGAATCCAAGATGAGTTCAACCACGACATTGTCTTCATCAAGAACTTTTCCTGCTGTCTTGTCTCTTTCGAACCCCTGCCAAGCTTCCACCATAACCACAGCTCTTCCAGGATCACCCATCCAAATGTACCATAGGGCTTGAACCTTGGCCATTCCACTAAATCTCTCGTAGTTCAGGGGGGTGGTAAACCTCTGAACTGCAACTTTCTTCCACGATTCAGTCTCCTCCTGGTTTCTACTCCACTGGCTGGCCTGTTGCATGAGCCCGGACATGAAGCTTGCCTCTTCCATCATAGCACCCAGATTAGTCATGTTAAGGGTGGGTGGGCGAGGTGGAAGAGGGCAGTCATGATACAACAGCTCCGACCTTTCCAGCCACCATGCTTCTAGTTCTCCTCTGTGACCACTGAACTTGGTTCGATCAGGCTTTCGGGGACCTTTTCCAAGTTTAGCATCAAAGAATTCCTCCACAGTTTGATAGGGGCAGTTCTTGGCGACTTGTTTGAAATACTCAAATGCGCTCGCTGTGTTAGGGTCAGGGAAGCCCAGGCCCCTCTCCATAGCTTTCTTCTGTAGCGGCAGCACGAACATCGCTGAAACTTCTTCGACGGGAACAGAAATCATTCTGATGGTTCTTCCTCTTGAAAGTTCGATGTGCGTCTGCATAAAACGAAGAGCTTCGCCTTCCTTTAAGTTTGCGTTGCAGAACCCGTCTCTTATCTCACCGCCGACGTAAATCAAGATGTTCGCGTAGTCGAAAATGGGTTTGGAATTTTTCCGCTGTCTTCTAATCATGGCGTATATAGACACATTCCCTCTTCCGTCAACATTCGATACGCATGCCACACCATACTTGTACTTGAACAAAGTTTCGGTGGTAAATTCTGGGGATGAATAATGCCCGGACTCGTAGCCGTCCGGCCGGGAAGCCATCTTGCTGTCACTTTCCGTGAACGCGTGCCTGGCGTACCACGTGAGTATCAATTCCCGCCAAACTTCACTAGTGGGGGTACGTGAGACAGCTATATCGGATAGAGCAATATTCACGACCAGACACTTCCCTAAGTGTAAGTCAACATGTTTAAAATAAGTTAAGATTGTTTATATAACCAGCTGATAATTCCTTCATCCTTTCTATTCGTATATCCTTTCCTTTCGCTTCCTCCCTTCGAGACCCTACTAAGTATCAACAGGGTGTCCGGGCCATCATGCTCTTTGCGCAGGAATATTCAAGATTTTGGCGCGAAAGCCCTGGCGGTGACACGGAGGTTGGGAACGGCCAGCGCGAAATTTTGAAGAAGAGTGAAAACTTTCAAAATGGCTCACGGTATAAAATTCAATTCTAAAACTCTGTCCAAAACTAAGCATGGTGTAGCTTATGTGTCAAATGTGGACGGGAGAGGCAATTTCTCTGTTTGTGGAATCTTCAACAGGGGAGAAAAATCTTCAACGTTGACATATGACCTCGTCAATATTCTGTGCTACGTTGGAGGTGAAATTCGTGATGGCTTCTTCGTGGAAAAGTTACGAGAACATGAGTTAGTTCCAATACTTCAACGTAATTTCAGTATGGCTGCAGGAAAAGCAATATTTCAACCAGCTCCCATCGAAGAGGCAGCGAAGCTTTTGGTCGTTTCTTGCTACGAAAAGGCGAAAGCTAGAGGAATTGTTGACCTTTTCGTTAACAGGGAAGTGAAACGCAGTTTTGAATTTTTCGAGCGCGTTTCCCAGTTATGCAGCTACACTGACGAAGAAGAATTTATCATGGCTAAAGGAGGAAGTCAAGTGAAGAAACCTTTCACGCATTTTGACCTTCACCGCCCCGAGTTAAATGCATGGTGGATGGAGAGGTCAGAATTAGAGCATCTAGAGTGTTCCTTACCCCCTGTCCCTATAACATTTCCCGAATCTGGAAAACTCCTCCTCAGTGGCGATAGTATGATTGATTTCATGAGTGCAGCCAGCAAACAAAGGAGCGAAATGTCGACGTGGAAGAAGAAAACGCTTGAAAAGCTAAGCAATCCGGTAAATTTTGACAGACTTTGTGGTATGTCTCAGCACCAGGCTCTGTGGTACACCTGGAAAGGTGATCTGGAGATGGGCATCACTATGCTTGACTCAGCGAAAAAAATTCGCGTTGATCAGAATGCAGGAAGAATGCTTAGTTCAAGGATCCCAGCTGTGGACCTCTTTCTGAGCTTGACGCAGATTAAGTTGGCAAAGATGGGACAGTGTGAAGAACAATCCAACAAAGTTAATTGGCAGCTGCCAGAGGGCTGTGTGTCTGAAACTTGTCATACATCGGCATCAAAAGATGGAGATTATAAGGAGTGCCTCCTTGGAACTTGCACTTTACCATGTGTGGATAAAAAAGGAAAAGGAAAAATTGGAACAGAAAACACCAGAAAATCTCTTATAGCAGCCCTTGCCGTGGTAAGGAATGTTAAAAGTAAAGAAGAGTTGAAAACTTGCCTTGAGTATAATCTTAAAGGGAGTCTGGAGGTCTTTTTACAGCACTCATTTGTGAGATTGTACTGGAAGAACAAACCAACTCTCCCCATGACAGAATCCCTCATTGAAGAAGCAGTGATTAAGTTTGTCGATGCAATTGACTGTGACAATTTTGATCCCTATGATTGGGTAGAATCCTGTGCTGCTATCTTGGAAGAGATGATGTCCAAGTATTGCCACACAAAGCTTTCAGAAAAGGACATCAGTGAGGTTGGACAGCTCTTTAAGGAGGCTTTCAAGACTCAGGTTGTCCAAAAAATCAAAAAAATTGAAGAACTGCCTCAGTACTCAAGCCTCTGTGACAATGAAGCCTCTCTGCACCAGCTAAGTTCTGTCATGCTGGCAAGGGCCATTGCCCCTTCAGTTGCTAGCCATTTTCTCTTTAAATGGAAAACCATGACACCTACTGAGAAGAAGAAGAAAGCACCTACTGTAAGTTTCAATGATCTCCTTGCTGCAACAAAGAAAGTTTATTACAACTATTCAAGGAAGGGAGTTGCCCAGTGTATTAATGAAGACCTCAGCTCCTCACAAGCACGTCCCAAGAAAGAGTGTACATGCAAGGACTTGGCCAAATTTCAAGACCATGTTATTGATTTATTGTCAAGTGGACACAATCCTGTTTCATTTCTGAGTTGTTCTCCACAAGGAACTGTCACTTTAAGTGAAGGGCTGATCATGGACACTTCAGGACAGCTGATTAACGACATAATTTTAAGCTGTGATATGTATATGTACGAGAAAATCATGGACCCTGATAACTTGAAGGAGTTTGCCAATTGCCCCAGACTTGCATGTTTATGCCAGTTTGCCTGCTGTGAGATGTACACCATGCTGAAGGTTAAGCTAGTGATGTACTTTAAGGAAATTTCATGGAAAGAAAGTGCCGAGTTTGAGACTCATTGCTGTGCATTTTGTAAACAAATGGTCAAAGAAGGTGTCACTTTGAAAAAGTGCAGTGCATGCAAAGCTGTTGTCTACTGTTCCCCCCAGTGCCAGAAGAAGGACTGGAAAGCTGATCACAAACAAAAGTGCCATATCCTAATGAGGCCTTGAGGTATGTTGAATTCATATTACATTATTTGTATTGATAGGTATGGAGTTAAATATTAATATGGTGCTAGTGCCATTTAAGAATCGGGCTCTTGAGTCACTTAAGAGCCTGTCGACAGTGACGCGCTGACCATCGCCTCTCCGAGACGAGGATGCCATATATAGTGCCATTTAGGCATTAGTGACATGCATAGTTGGTGATTAATAAAAGGGTTGGGATTGATCTTTTCTCCTAAAAATTAATATGAATGTGTCTACCTTTACATGTAATCAGGACTCTAAAAAGGTGTCATCTGGTCGTCCAAGACAAGTAGATTTTCCTGCAGGAAAAAATCTTAAACTAAGACTTGCCCAGATAGGGCAACCAAAATTTGAGAGTTAATTGTCCAAAGGGCAAGCTGGGATTCAATTTTTTTTCAAGTCCTGGATGTTGAAGAGGGACTAAACTAATACACGTCATCATTCCCTCAAAAGCTCTCATCCTTAGCATTTTGTGCTAATCTATGTTTAGAATGTTACTGGCTCTTTATTTCTGTGATTCATAGCTGGCTTTCATGTGCAATTTTAAAAGTTACTTTACAAGTGTTTTCATTGTTGGACATCATCATGTAGGTACCACAGTCATTAAGGTTTTACACCTGATGCAACATAAATTGCCACAAACATCTCACACAGAAAGCCAAACATTGTAGTTCGGAGCTGTTTTATTTTCCCAAGGGAGCACATTTAATGTAATGATGGCTTTTGTCAATAGCAACCTATATTAAATACAACTTTTATCTCTCTTCCCATTTTCTGCTGGTTACATATGTTGTTCTTGTCTTCATATAATAACCACAAACGTATATGGCACTTCTGTTGAGCTCAAGCAGCAAACAGCTACTTAAATTGAAGATCTTTAAGAATCCCTGGAGATCCTTGAAAGATTTTCATCACAGATACAAAGCTGTCATTAAGTTTTGAGTCCACTGTAGCCTTAATCTTCACATCCATGACAGAATTGTTACCTTTTGAGTGAATTGTATCAACTGCAGGCAAGTTCACCTGTAACATCAAAGGTCCATCAAAAACACTCGGCTAGAGGTTACGGCCCTTTCTGACAGCTCTGCAGATAGTTGCCTAAATTTCAGGGTGTTAGTGTTTTACACAAGAGGCAAAGCTATAAAAAGGCAGACAAATATGTAAAAACAGGTAATAAATCATTAAGTTTCTTATACATGTATAAAAGTATCTCTAGACATCTCTGCCAGAGGGCTGCCAGGGAAACTCTTGGACAGCCAGCTGAGCTGAGCTGGCTTTAGAAGAAACCAATTATGATGGTAAATGGTAGGTAATATTAATCTAGTACCAATCATTTGAAGTTCTCACATTCTTTGACATACCGTCCATACATTATTTTTACATCACTGAAAATTGACATTATACCTTTTGGGTATACTGTACTAGTGCAGAAATTTATTCCTTATTTTCCAGGCACTGTCATTATCAAAGCCTAACTTGCAACCAATTTAAAGGTGGCTTTCAATGTTTGATTCCATTGATCAAGGTCCTAAAAAGTCTAAGAACAAACAATCAATTTGTTTGTTCAACATTGGAAAGATACAGCTGTGTGAAAACATTTCTGAAGAATTATTTGTTGCAGTTTATTCAGAGCTGGAATTATTTAAAATAGTGACTAGTCATGATTTTTTTTTTTTCTGACTTATGCTATTTGTTATCATACACAGCACAATTATTGTTATACAGCTTAAGGCCTGCATAATTTAAGAAGAGTATGCTTTTGAATGTTTATACTGACTTGTTTAGTGATAAGATTTATGTTTTTTAACACAATGCTATATATATTTATGTAAATTTGAAATAGAGATACTGATGGATTAGTCACATTATTATAACTATCCAAAAGTACAAAAGCATCTTGATATAGCCTGAAACCTTTAACAGTTTTGTTAGTTTCTTGTATCACTGATTTACAACTGTAAGAGCACCCATCTGAGTGTCATTGCAACTGATAGCTCTTTTATTTCTGTAATGTTTCATTCAGTAATATGAGATCATTTGTTGTGAGATACATGTGTTTATATCAAGACAAATACTTTGCTGTACGTTAGAAACTTTTTTGTGACTTGGTTCAATACAACACAACACAATTACCATGGCAGTACTACTGAACAATTATTCTATGAGTGCCCATTGGATATGTGTTGGCTATAATCATCTCATATCCAACAAGCACAAGTGGAATAATTGTTTTATTAAAAACGCTCCCAAAATATAGAAAACTTAACTAAAATAAAAATAAAAACGCCTGAAAAAATCCTGCATACACTTAACATATTTGTAGAGCATGGTAAAATGGTTCATAACCCATGATGGCTAAGCCAATGAAAACTCTCGAATTGCATTATCCAACGATCCAGTTTTTAATAATGAATATATTGCAGTCATTATATTAAGTATAATGTGGTCCTGCTTTGAGCCATACTCAATGTAGCAAAGATGATGCAACACATTTAACTTTTGAGTGAGTTGTAAAATAGAAGCCTGTGAGCCTTTTGGCTGGCAAACAAAAGTCTTCCTCTTCACAGAGGTTTTTGTACAGATTAGTGTCGCAACTAGTGGCAATTCAGTTTCAATTTTTTGGGACATTTCTTTAATTCTTAGTAAAATTTCTTTACAATAAGACTTGAAGTAAAACCTTCCGTTACTAAACCTGGATTTACGAGATATTTCATGTTTGTACAAGTCTGCATTTTCCTCAAAAGAATACTGGGATCAAAATCTATCTATCTTATCTAAGTTGGCAATATTCTTTTGATGGGGGAAGGTGAAATAAACAATTTCCGTAATTATTGTTATAGTTACAACGTGCGCTGTTCCTGAACCCGTCAAACACACATAGAGCTAATGTAAACATCGTACTAAGGTCGTCTGTAAGTTACAGATCCTCGTATTTCCCCTTTGGTTTCTGCAGTATAACCCGCGCGCTTCGCGCTTGGGCCATAAACGAAAACGGTAAAAAAATCGGGTCCGAGAGGATGTGGCTAGTAAGAGGTGTGCATAATTGTGGTGGCGTTGAAATTGAAGATTGGCGAACAACTGGCAAGCAAGCCTCACCACCGTCTTTTACCAAGTTCATTTCCCTTTTACAGCCGGTTTCTTGAACAATGCGGCAGACAGTTAGGAACCGATCGGTTAACACAGTTCCAACCTCCTAACTATGTTCCAACGAAAAGAATTACAAGAACAATCTATTAAAGCAAACTTTCATTATGAACGATTAGTATGAAGGTAAAATTCATGTAAAATACAAAAGCTGATATCTTTTCATACTGTCACTAGCAGATTTACCGTCTTGTCATTTCTGTATTGATCAATATTCAGGATTGCAAACCGAAGCCGATAGTACTTGAGAATTTTTTAAGACAGAAGTTCTCTCATATTTTCATCATTCAGAACAACGTAAATTTATACATCGGTACTTTTACTCAATGACACCGTTTCCTTTAGTCTAAAAATATTTGACTCCTCGTTTTGAGCTCCCTTATTTCAGTTATAATTCCTTTGTTGTTTATTCCGTTTTGCGGAAGTTCTCCTTCCGATTGTTAATTCCTAATGAGGACAGGTTTAATTCAAGGGGTTGGCCTGCACTTAGTATAATAACGGAATTGTTCTGAATGGAATGAACCGATGTTTGACCCTTCTCCCTTTCGTCTGTCGGTAGAAGAGTCATGTAGTACAAGATCCCAGTTTTTGTTACCGCAATCCAAGGGATGTTCTCTTGGTCTTTGGAGTCTTTAAAGTACGTTCCCGGCAGTGTTGTCACTGTACCATCTGAAAACGTATCTTCACACTGTCCAGCTAGCACTACAGCAAAAACCCGCGTGTAAGAACCTAGTTTAAGAACCTGCTGGCAGAAGTTTACCATTTTAATACCCAAAAATATAAGAACCTGTTTAGCCAAGCAAGATCAAGCAGGTTCCTATATGTGGGTTTCAGCTAAATTATAATGAACATTTTAACCAAAGAGGACTTTGAGTTTGCAAATTTCTATTACAAGAAAATACATAATACAGTTGCGAATATATACTGTTTGTCTGTATTTAAGGACCAAACCCATCGAAAACCAAAGTTTATTTATTTTTCTGGTTATCAACAACTACATCTCCTTCATAGAAATTAAGAACCTAATTAAAGAACCTACTTAGCCCCAACTGCCAATAACTAACCCAAAATACAGGAACCTATTTTGGCCAGACTTCAATAGATATAACAATGAAGCAAGGCTGATACTAAAAAATGTGGGTTCTTAAAGGCAGGTTTTTACTGTACTCTAAATCGAATACATATGCTCAGGAATAAAAATACTACTTCTGTGAAATATAAATCTCACTGACCAACAGACAAATGCAGCTGGGCTAGCCTTTAATACTTACAGTAAATCAAATGGCCAACCAACTTAGTCAGAAGGAGAAAGTAAACACTCACGGTAAAATTGAAGTCCTTGTCCTTTTTATGGCTTTCATTGTAGGCCCCACACTTCATTATCACTTCACTGTATGTCTCATTCTGAAATGTGTTCATCGTCATTAGCTAGAACTGATTTTATCTAAAGCTCCCTAGACATGCACGATTACAGGTATGCGGCAACTGTTTTCAGTCACACATGTCCTAGATTAATTGCTACCAAGGCGTACATCTGTTTATCTGTGGCAGACTCTGATCTGTTTTGAACGATTACCTTCTTGTTCGTCAGTGCGATGTTCCGATTGTTTTTGTTTAACCTGCCAAGTTTACTGAAACTCTCCAAGAGGCTCTTGAAATCAAGTGATAAAACCGCGTATTCTCACTCTCGGTCATTTAATTATCGATATCTCTAGTATTTATCTTGAACGTTGCTCTACATTCCGTGACCTTGTGTGGCAAGACAATTAACGAGAGAGCTTAGTTTCTCCTGGATTTCGTGCTAAGAGTCGAATAAGCACTTTTAAAAGTTCAACAGAAACTGAGAGACTAATCCGGCCATCTTCAAACTTTTGGCAATCACGGACAAGCACAGTGGGTGAGTCTTAAGGGAGGTCGTACTTAGAGCATAAGAAGAGAGAGGTATAATGACATTTTCTCTCCTTTAGAACTTGGGATACTAAGTTTACCTTAGCCTCAGGCAATGTATTTTATCGTTTAAGAACGCCGACATAACCCATCATCACAGAGTGCCAATAATTAATCATTTCGGTTTGTTTGACCCCTTAAACTATAATTACACAGAGTGTTTTAATAACTGTACGGTTTGTTATGAATAACTTTAATTTACAAGAGGACTATTAGCAAAGCAAACAACCAACCTTTCAGCGACCAAACGAATTAGAGTCGCAGACTTGTTCCTGCGGAAATCGGTAGTGGCTTGGAAGAAGTTCAAGAGGAGAGACGGATCGGATGAGCGCTGTTAATAAGCTGGTTGATGGGCTTTATGTTTGAGCACGGGAAACTCCCGCCTAATACTCGCAGCATTCAAATTCTTATCTCTGCACCTTGCCAGTTAAAAACCCATGAATCTGTATGGGATTTAATGACAGATTTTTCTCACTCTGTGGAGATTCTCGTGAGTCAGTGTGAGGTTTTTCCCCAGCTGATGAATTATACGCCGGCATGGTGTCTAGGCTTGGGTCGCACGCAGTACATTTATCCGGGAGTCTTACTGTGCGATCATAATCCTTGTTACGCGTACTTCCGTAGAAAAAGTGGTTCTGTCTCGCGATCGTGACCAGTTTATTGGATTATGTACATTTTTCAGCTTGCATAACTGGCGGTCTTTCTTCGTGTGCGCATTTTCAGATTCCAAAAAAAGAAAACTAATTTTACAGGTCTCAGTTTTGACACCCATAGAAAATAAAGTGTTCTCCATTTCTTGCTATGCCTTTTCTTCTGACTAGGCTATGATTCATCCCTTGAAGTAATTAATTTTGGGCTGTGTCGTGTTTTGGATTTTTATCCGCCCATAGCCAAACTTTTGTTGCGTGCTGTTACTGAAGTAAAAATATGCATATCGTGCAGTCATTTACACACTTTGAACAATGCGATCTTTGCGGTTAATGGACAAGATTTTTTTTTCTTAGGGAAAGTTAATTCGGTCTGGCGTGTACGTGCCTGTGAATAAATAAAAAGAATAAAAAATAAAGAAATACTGAAAATACGAATACAAATAAATACTAAAATAAATAAAAAGGAAAAACAAACTCGCAAAAATCAAGAGTAGTTTCTTTTTTCAAAGATTTGCTGGCAGTGCAGCGCCTATACAGGTTACCTGTAGTAAGTGGGTATTTTAGATTATGTGAAGGAAAGCTTGGAGCAAAACAGGCCGGCCTAAAGGTAGCAGTCTTATAATATCACGAAAACGACTGATCAACGCCACTTTGCCATCCACTCCTTCAACTGAACTAAATAGAGCTTTCCGTCTCAGTCAGTTTTACTACTGTCATTCCTCATTAAACTAAGTAGCAAACTGAAGATGATTAATGAGGACCGGAAAACACTTCGAAATGGTGAGTTTCACCTACTGCCAACTTTGTTTTTCGAAGTGAAGATGTTTAAATTGAAAAATACTCGATCCACTTGATGTGTAATAAACTTGAGGTCAGCAAGCATCATCTGGCTCTTGTCAACTTCTATCCCCAACTGTTTACTGCAGTGTTGGACAGTGTGTTAGATGCTGGGCTCAAGGCGTACTGTTCCCTACGCAATCGGAAGTTCTCAGTCGGATTGAAAGGCCATTACTATTCCCTTGATCGCTAGGATATCATCTCATAGCCGGCTTATTCACTTAAACTTGGCTTCTACAGTGATTTGAGCACGTGAAACACACAGGGCATGGCATGTCGCGCTGCGCTATGAAACGTTTCTTTCTCGATTCATGTTCAGTTGTTGGATCCAGACCAGTTCCTTTACCCGCTCCGTGTGAGCTTTTCTCCGGAAACACCCTGCAACGGTACACGAGAAGCTGAAACTGCCTGCGTGAGATATCCCGAGTCACTGCTGAGTGCATGGACAAGTGAATGAAGTCTGACTGATCAGTTTTTAATCAATTCTTTATCCAGCCGTCTTTTCTCGGCAAGAATTCAAGTTTGACAAAGGACCAACTCGGAGTTTTGCGCGCGAAGAAGCCGAAAAGCTAATTACATATAGAGTAACTTATGAGCTTCGAAATGTTAGTAAGCTTGCAGATCTTTTTGAGCGCTTTCAAGGCTTGCATTAGTACGAGAAAAGATATGCTGAAGAGTAAAGTCCAATTTAAAGGAAAAAGAGACAAACAGCAATCGTGACCAGTGAGTAATTAAAACAGGTCAATCACGTGATCATGCATAGCTGCCGTAGCTCGGTAACCGAGTGCCCTTAAATCAAATGCACCAGATTCCTAACTTTGTTCTCTTTAAATTGAAGATGGAGGAATTTTGACAGAAGTGTTGTGATATTCATTGTCGATGACCAGAATCCTTGTAGGTGTGGCTGTAAAAGGCTAAAAAGGTATTCTAGGTGGTGCCATGGTGAGGCGCTTTTGATCAGTTGCATTGCTTTAAAATTTAAAGGTAGGAATGTTAAGACGCCATACAACTGTTGCGTTACTTTTCTAAAGCTTACAAAACAACTGAGTATTTTAATCGTGCAGTAAGCCAATGACGGAGTATGCTGTAACATTAACTCTACTGAAAGCAGTTTAAACGAAATGACAGCAAAACCATCTTGACACTCAAAGACAATATTGACTTTGATCTCGAAAACTGAGAAAGTTTGGCAGCACATGTCAGGGTCACTCAGAATGCTCCATCCTGGAGCATTCTTCACTTTTTTAGTAAACATTTTAGTTTATGACGACACAAATATTTAACAAGTCTTCTGTTTCAAGCGTCTTATTCAAGTTTTCAATTGTGTCTAGAAAAAAAGAAAGAAGTCTTAGAAGAAAGGCACTTCATCGGTTCCTCGTTTATTTTCCCACGGTATATTCGATCCATATTTACTTTTCTTCAATGGCAAGAAAAATGCCAGCTATTGAGTCTAAATTGGGCCTAAGTGATTGCCCTGTGTTGTGATCTGTTTGCTGCTGTTTTAAGAAAGCGATAAAGTAAAACAGGCAACATATCAAACAAACAGCCTAATCTATTTCTAGACCGAAATCTTCTTAAAGCTTAAGGAACGATTTAGAAAAAAAAATCCATTATAATACACGGCTGAGATCAGACACAATCGCCTGAAATAGGACACAAGGCAGTTCCAAAATACCCCGGATGAACTCAAGGAAAAACAAATTCCGAAGTAGCTTCCCGTTTTCGTACTTCAAAAAAGTATAAATATTTACTGAAAGGTTGAGTAAAGCTAATGAATGTGGCTAGCTGTGGGAACATTGAGGCGTTACTTTCCCACGCTAGGATCGCGTCTTCGAAAGTGTGATGACTTTAGCGTTGTAACTTTATTCTGTAGATGAAAAAAAAAAATGCTCAGAGTCAACTGACAAGTCAACCTCTAAGCTTGTGAATGCAAAAGGTCAGTTTATACTGAGCTAATGCGGCAATTTATGGTCTAAAATTATGTTGTTTATATTTCGGGAGTTACTTGGGGATTTCGTTTTGTAGTGAAGTGCAAAGGAAAACTATTCAGTCTTAGCACTTTTTGAAGCTTTTACAAGAGCTAGACTGAATACGTTTACTAACGGAACGTGACATCAGTGGCAGCTTGTTGTCATGTTGCTTTGGAGACCAAAGTATTCCAGCTTGCAATGTTTTTGGAAATTTTTAGGAAACGGTCCAAGAAGATAAAAGAACAATTCAGTATGTGGCTGAATGTGCTTTGATGATTCTTGTCATTCAAGGACAATTTTAAACGTACGTGATTTTGTCCAGAACGCTAAGTGAATGCTTTTGGGTAAAATCCAGAAAAAATTGCCATCATGGAGTCATCCTCTATTTATAGATTTCTCAACTCAGGAAAGAAGCATTCAACAGGATGCGCATTTGATGATGT
>Ga0126338_10002212_pt1 | contig 13251 bp, 10 predicted proteins | sample OrbCmetagenome_2_FD_92529 | JGI IMG/M metagenome (GOLD analysis project Ga0126338, IMG submission 92529) | Coral microbial communities from Petempiche,Puerto Morelos, Mexico - Orbicella C C metagenome | ecosystem: Host-associated > Invertebrates > Cnidaria > Coral | place: Petempiche,Puerto... | reverse complement strand
TTCCGAGGCGAAGGAATCTACAAAAACTTAATAAACTGAAAGCGAACAGAGCCAAAGACTTAATGATGTTTATTGCCACAAACAAGTCGGCGAATGACGTCCAATCCATGGTACCTTTCTGAAAAAGAACGTACAGCTGAAGAGCGACCTAGAACAAAAGAAAACAAAAAAACAACAACATATTTAAAAAACGCTAAGTTAGGAACTATAGTAACTAAAAGCAAAGTAATTTCCCTTCACGTTGCTCTAGATCTGTTTATAGACGATAACCACTGACCACTGTTGGTGCGTACCTGGGGCGCCTCTTCAGTAAACGCTTCCACGACACCCAATGTACTCGAGTCTTGCAGCTGAGAGATATACAGGCGATACAGCTCCGTATTACGTGGATCACGGCTTTGGATTTTTCGTATAAAACGCACGGTCCTAAAGATCTGGAAGCACCTACAAGATTAATATTATGCCGAGTAAATCTCGTGTCAGTCAACATCGCGCGTCACCATAATATTTAGATTTCAATCAATGTCCTTTATTAGGGTCATGATCAGAGCGCCCCTTTAATTTCGTTATTTGATTAAAACGCATTTTGTTATGTACCTTACCTTATAAGACGACCACAACAAATAAAATGGAACGCATAGAACCAGGGTTTAACTTCTAAGTCGTTTCTCCCGAGCCACTCTGTTTTTCCTTGGTCTTTTTGATCGTCAAGGAAAAATATGGCTGACAGGGCATCAGTTATAATCAATGAGAACACAATCACAGTCAGTGTGTAGGCAGCCCATTTATAATCTCCTCTGCTGTAATGTGTTGCTGCTATCTCACAATCCATACCAACATCGGCAACAAATAACAGAGCCGTGACAGATGGGAAAAGCAGAGAAAATCGACTGCACTTTGCTCTCTCATTCCAGAATCTAGCGACCTCATCTCCTTCTGTAATGTCTGGTCGATCATCAGCGATGTTTTTGATAAGACGCCGACATGGCCGACAGCAACTGGTGATTACATTGCAAAGGTTACACTTTTCATCTTCATGTTCACTTTCACTTTCATTTATTTTACCATCCTGATGATCAGGGACGTCTGCGACAGCCATTGTGTTAGCTGTGTATAGAACATGTATACAAATATGAGCCAGGAACACTGAACGTTATCGTTTCGAACAATGAACGTTATCGTTTCGCATGGACGATTTTGAGTTAATGAAAAGCGCACTATATTTAACAATTTATTCAGTGTTTATTCACCGAAGCGGAGGTGAATAATGGTGGATATTTACCGAGCCGCCAAGCGCCGATGTAAATATACACCACTTTCACCGACACTGAGGTAAATAATTGTTTTATTATATACCACACAAGCTGAATAATCAGCCGATTGAAAATATGCTTTATTTCTAACAATAGAGCAACAAATGTACATCAGAAAATAATGAAAATCTCGCCGCGAGATGCTCTTTCGCGCACACAAAGTCACATGATAAGTCAGGTGATCAAAAGAAGTAAAACGAAGTGAAACGAGAGATTTCCAACGTTCGTGGATCTAATGATCGTCTACATTTTACAAGTGGTGTTGAAACCATGCTGCAAAACAGTAAATGTTTCATTGTTTATACTATATAGTGCTCGACAGTTCATGTAAACAAGGCATTGTACCTTTTTAGGCTTTCAAATTTGAGTTTGGATATATTTGACAACTTACCATTAATCAGGGTTTAACCAAATTTTTGCCATCTAATTTTGTATTTTTCCGAACAGCTGCCTCGTTTATGGACAAAATTTGCTCCTCGTTAGCCGAAGCGAAACGGGATGCCATTTTGTTCTTCTCCGTTTGCTCAGTTATTCCTGCCTCCGAGCTAGCCAATCAGAATGCGCGGAAAGCACTATTCACTTGTATGGTACACATGGTGTATACTAAAAGTTATTAGTAGGATTCTACAAGTATACTACTTATGTAAATTCTGGAATTCGATTGGCTGTGCCATCGTACACTATCAGTCAATCATGTGCAATGCCCGCAGTGCCTGGAGGTCGTCCACACAATGGCGACGTTTTCTCGTTTCTCCGATGTTTCGGAGGCAAATTTCAATTTCCAGGAAGACTTTCATATATAATATTTCTTTAGATATTAAGGGAGTCGCCAAGAAAAAGTAAAGGCCTATAAATTTAACTGACAAGCACTCGACTTGCAGGCACACAAGTTACGTTACTTTGGCGGTCTGCGGCGGACGTATATTGTGTGACGCAAGGAGAACTGTAGAGCTTATAGCTGCTTGTATTTGTTCAAATTGAAGTCAAGACATTTGATCTCTTCTGGGATCTGTGACACGACAGGAAAGCTTCACATCGGAAGTCCTTTTACTTACTTGCTTTAATAGCGGCATATAACGGTTTGAATTCCAGTTATTAAGCAGCAAACAGTGCGTGACATTGGAACTTTGTGCAGCAATAAAGGAATTGATTTTGGAAATCTTAGAAACACTACCAACACTGGTGTGCAGCGGTAGCCTTATTTCACAATTTGAAATGACGTCGATCGAAGTTGCGTCGTCTGCGATGTGATTGTCTGAGTATGTGTTTTTCCGAACTGCTGTCTGCGTTAGCCTGCGTCGCAGACGGAAATTTCCCCGTAAAAAACCGTAACTAGCGTCTCCGAGGCAGTCGCCATGTTTGAATTTAAAAATTTCGAAAGTCTGCGGGCATACAGTCTGCGAATCAAAACAAATGTGGTTGTTCTTATCATCGGTTACATACCTTGCATTTATATGACCTTCGAAGCTTCACTGAGGCCTCGCGACGATTTCATTTCCATTCGCGAGGCAAGATTGAAATGCAAACGAGTCACGAAATATGTGAATAATAAGAGATATAAGACCGGAAGTGGGTTGTTCCGGTCTTGCTGTGAATTTGCGGAAGTCAACGCCTTGTCCTTCTTTTCAGTTTCGCATCAAAACGGGAAGTCATAATTTAGTTAAGAAATCTTTTCGGTTCCTAAATGAATGTCAAAAATGAGCAAAAAGGTTATCAGTTGTCATTATCTCAGTCACAGTCCAAAATATGCAATGTGTGTATGACATATGTTAGAATTCTTCCGCCAATAGCAGGCAAAACCCTTTTCCTTGAGATCCCTACCTAAGGATGCAAAAATAAAATCAAAACAAAGGTAAAGAAAGTATGTAGTGGGAAACCTCGGCTGACTTTTCAGTGCTTTTTTGTTTTCACTTTCAGAGCTGGGGAAAATTGTTAAAAGTTGTCGCGCAACCCTTTCCAGTTGCATATTAACATACTAGCATATCTTATTAACCACGCACGCACGAGGGCCGTACTGCGTTAAGTCGCCCTGAGGACCGAACGCAGCCAGGTCCGTACAAAAATGACCGGGGGAGGATATTTTCTCGGTACGGTCCGGAATAAGCTAGGTTCATAAGAGATTTATTAGACGAAAAAAAAAAACTTTAGGAAAAAAGCCACGATCACGGACTGGAAAAGCATCGCAAAGTTCGTGCGCTCAATTCTGATTGGAGCCGACTAGGCATATATATACTCACGTCTGACGTTACAATCAAACCAAGTGAAGCGTTCCCCTCAAGATTAAATAATGAATTGATTATTTGAATATTGAACCCGCTAGTCGTATCAAGACTGCAATAATGAATCGATTATTTGAATATTGAACTCGCTAGACATTTCAAAAATCAAAAATCAATATTAAATTGATTTTAACCCATTAGCCGCATTCTTGGAACGACTAGTGGGTTCAACAGTTTCCAATAATCAATTCATTATTGCATTCAGTCTCGAAACGACCAGCGGGTTCAATATTCAAATAATCAATGCAATTCATTAATGTAATCTTGAGGGGTACGCTTTACTTCTAGTTTGACTGTAAACAAAACAGAGAGAAAAGAGAATTGGAAAGAAAGAGAAAAGGAAATTGTGAAAGCAACTTCTTTCAGAAACGTAAACCATAAACCGAGGAAATCTTCCAAGTGATCCTGAGTCCGGATTTATTCGGGACAGTATCGGGTCCAATGCTTAGAGAACATTAGAACTGTAATGAACCAATCAGATTTGTTGATTTTCGCTATTGGCCACGTGAACTAACTTGGTCGTTCAATCAAGATAGTACAAAAATACAATTCCGTGAAATCACCGGAAAATAAAGCAACCTGGAGGCAGAAAAAAAAATACAATTGGAAGCTATTAACGTTTGGAACCATTTACATCACTGGCAACACAGCGCATGCCCTACACAACTTGGTTCTTTACTGTGTTCACGTTGTCGTTGCTGTTGTCTTAATTGTTTGCTTTTATTCTTTTGTTTCTTTTGTTTGTTTGTTGTTCTGTTTTTCTTTCGTGTTTTTGTTGTTCACTCCATTTGTTTGTAGGGGCTATTGTAATTTACCTTGGAATGCTTCACAATTCAAAACAGACAAGCCTGAAATTAAAATTGATTTCTCTATTGAACTTTATTGGCTTCCGCTAAGAATAGTTAACACTCTAAACAGACATTCACGGGTTCTCCTCAGTAAATCAAAGAACAGTTAGTCACGAGCTTGGAGTGTACCTTTCGAAATGTCGGGTTTACATTATCTTGGTTGACAAGAAAAATTGCTAACTTGCCGTGTTTAAGCTCAAAAACCTTAAATGATATTGTACGGTAACAAACGAAAGTCTTAACCGTGCTCTGTCCTATTGTAAAGCACGCACGAAAATGGCAAGAGCACGACGAATGTGTAGATAAAACTCAACGACTCGTGATTTCTCTACAGATTCATTTGGTGCTAACGTCACCACTGAGAGCTTCATAACAGAATTAAACCATCTTGAAGGCTTTTTCGTCTGTCTAACAAAAAAAAAACAGATATTGTGATTTAGACGCACCTATGTAAAGCATCTATAATATTCCTGGCATGGAATATAAATGTATAATACAGAAACAGTGAATGAGCATGAAGCTATTTTCTTAGTTTTATGACATCAACATCAACAAGTATGTCCAGAAATATTTCTACAGCTCTACAGCACACCTTTGTGAAGCCGTAAACTGCACTCGTTTGACAGTCTTCAGGGCAAATACTTTCAGCTGGATTTATGTTAGAAAGTAATTATTTGTTTATTTGATTCTATCTGGTTTTTTGTTTTTGTTTTTTGCTTTCAGTTCTTTTTTTTTGCATTCGCTACTTTTGCCTTCAATTCATTTTTCTCTTTACGTTCACGTTTAGATTTACGTTTTCGTTTTTGCTTTTGCTTTGTCTTTTGTTGTCTTTTTTTTGCGGATTCGCTTTTGCTTTTGGTTTTGTTGTCATTTCGTCTTGTTGTACCACTCAAGATGAAAACCCAACCGATGATGGCCACGCGCGTTTTCCGTTGCTTGAACCTGGCGTCATGAGCGTTGATAGGCTCAACACGTTAAGTATACATTAACTTTTGGTTCTGTTGTCATTTCGTTTTGCTGCGCCAATCAAGATGAAAACCCAACCGAGGATGGCCACGCGCGTTTTCCCGCACTTTAACCTGGCGTCATGGGGTTGATTGGCTCAACACGTTAATTTTAAATTTCTGAACGTTTGTTATAATTGGACATCACCACAATCAATGCCCAGTTCCCTTTATGAGACACGCATAAGGGATTCATGGTAACTGAATTCAGCAAAACAAGTTCAAGACGAAAAGGTTAAGTACAGCTGCCATGATTCCCCGCAGGCCCGTCTTTTAGAGGAAACTGGGCATTGCAGCGGTAATATTTCGTCATAATTATACGTTAGTTGCATTGCAAGAGCTAATCGTAGTCACGGCTATTGTTGTCACGTTGGTAGCTGCCGTACCGTTTCTATTGCTATTTAGTTCCCAGCGTGCTCTCTTGTAAAGAGATTTCACTCTTGTATGACGGCCTAAATCTACGTCATCTGGTCTCGTCTCATCTGTGTTTAGAGATGGATGAAAACGGCGGTAAAACAGAGCCAAGGAGATTATCCCGATTGCAAATGTTGCCCATTCTGTTGTTAGCATTGCTATCCTAAACTTCAGACCGTAACTGGTAAGAAAGTTCCAAAGCAGAACCATAACACTATTTTCAATGAGAGTCAGAATGTAAAAAGGATATCCCCATTTACGAGTGTTTTTGCCCTCCAGTGGGAAAAAGCAGAATATATGGACATATGCAATGGCGAATCTGAAGACTTTCTGCTTGATTGGCTCGCCTTCAAAATACTCGCATTCCTGTCTCCACAGCAAGACATAGGAGGCAGCTAAGTGAATTCCAACAATTACGAAAACAAAACGAGTGAAATGTGAAGCAAACACAGCCAGCGCCAGTATCCTTGATGTGAGCATGAACAGTCGCCATATGAAATACAACAGGGAACCAACACTGCACCAGTTTAGCTGGTGACTTTCTGTATCAGCCACCCGGATGTACCTTGCGTAAATGAGCAGGTTAAAGGCAAAAAGAGCCAGCGACTTTGGAATGCTGAGAGCTACAATCAGATCTTCAAACGAGGTCAAGTCCAAAGTACCGCGCTGTAATAGAATATAGAGTTGTAAGGCGACCTGTTGGAAAGGAAATAACTTATGGTTAGCTCAATAAGCATATGTAGTACAGACATTTTAAGTATTTTGAGCATAGCTAATGATAAAAGTAGATTGAAATTGCTTACCATTATTCCCACCTTATAACAACCGAATGGTCAATTCCCTCTATGAAACGCGCCAGCAGGAATCATGGTAGCTGTTTTCATGAAAACAAACATCCTGTCCAAGATGATGAATACAACTACTATGATTTCCTGCACGCGCATTTCGTAGAGCGTCCGGTTTAAACCGTAGATACCTAAACCCCCACATCAAATTAAAGCTTATAGAGCTGGCTATCACACTATACCAAGAATTTTGAAACAAAATGAGTTGTCGAATTTGTCACGACCTTTAAACATTTCACTCGTCCATCGTTCTCGTCAATGGGTGAATAGTTAACGAGGCGTAGCCAGAAGACTATTGCTAATATTTAACTCTGGCCAGAGGCACGGGTTAACCACTGACAGGATTTTTTTTGTGATATTAGTGGGAACCACTTACTTGTGGAGCTTCCTCCATAAATGCCTCTAAGACACCAAGAGTACTGGAGTCTTGAAGTTGAGCTATGTACAAGCGATAGCGGTCTTTATCATCTGGCGACGGTTGTTTGATTCTTCGTATCAGACGTACGGTTCTGAAAATCTGACAGTATCTAGAACAGAAAAGGAAAAAGAAACCCATATTTTGTCAGACATTCAGTTATTCACGGCAAGTCATTCAACTATAATTGTATATTGTAATTGGCTAGATCTCGAGCTAAATAATACCCAAATGTTGCAGGATAATTTTAAAAGTGTATATTTATAAACCTTTCCCAGAGAACTCCCCTAAATCTCGTCTCAAATAAGGACCAGTTATGTGGGCCTTCACCTTTGCCAAACTCTGGCTAGGCTCCACTAGCTATGCCCCATAGTATGGTAGCATTATGATTTTTGACTCCAACCCAACAACGCTAATATTTTTATTATAATTATTATTATTTCGACATGTTTTAGGCTCGACATAGAGGCATTTTGGAGGGTGGAGGGAGGCACATAGAGTTGATTTAACTCATTACGCAATCTTTCCCCATGTTGCGTGACGGACGTTAAAAGGCTATGCATGCAACAAGCTACGTAAGCTGTTCTGTCTGTCATGTGACGATGGAACATTATCCCATGCAGAGTTTCGTTTTACAAAAACACCTTAAGGCACTGTTTTCAGAATATAACTTCTCGTAAAACACGATTGAGTGTTGGCCATACACTGTAAACACTCATCCATGATAAGACCTTACCTTAAAAGACTTCCACAAAGAAAGAAATGGCAAATATAATGCCAGTATTTGATCTCCAGCCCATTCTTCTTCAAGATTTCCCGCTTATAACTCCTTTGGTCCTCAAGGTACCAGTTTGCAGACAATATTTCGATTGAAACAAGAGAAACAAACGCAAATCCGAGTGTCAATACACTCCAGGTGTAATCCCCACGTTGATAGTGAACCACCGCCACCCTTAAATCCATCGCAGAATCCAGTAACAACACTAAAGCGGTTAAAAATGGAAACAGGAGGTCGAAGCGAGAACATTTCCCTCGTTCGTACCAAATCCTTGTTTCAGGGTCTTTAGGAGGTATATCTGGACGTGTATCTGTAATCCACTCCGACAACCGACTGCAACAAGGGACGCAGAAGAAGTATCGGCACGGGCATTGAAAGTCACGCGGTGAAGGCTCTGTCCCATTCATCCTGATTGTTGTGGTGTACCGAACGCCATCACTGAAGAGCAGTTGAAATAACAAAAGATCGACTTGCCCGCAAACTAGCAAAAATATTTTGCAGTATTCGCTAAATCGGGCTCACCAAAATTTATAGGATCCGCCCGGCACTCAACTTTCCTTATTTTCTTTTTTTGAAAAAAAAAAGATTTCTCAATACAGAAATATTTATGGTTCGTGCATGTACAGCCTGTACAAACTCATCAGATTGTTGCGTGTGTGACAAAAAAAGTCACCAATAAAATGCATGGACTATGGACCAAGACTATGTTGAAACCCTGTCCCTACTGTCAATCAATCTGACAGCTTCACAGTTCTTACTTTCTAGCCGATCACGAGTCCGTGATGGGATTTATTTCAGAAATGAAGCATGCTTTACCATGTTTAAAGGCATTAAAGATGTCACTCAGCCGGGGTTTAATGTTTAAGTGAATCAAACTGTTCCTTCGAAGTTTGATAAACCAAAAACTGAAGAGATTTCATGCGATGTTGTAACCCTTTTTTAATGGTATGATTGCAATGCAGCACATCTTTTGAATGATTTGACTTGTACGGATCTCTTAAATTATTAAAGGAGCTCAGTCACGGTATTTTGAGTTATTTTGGCCACATACAAAATTACCCTTAAATGATAGTAAACCTGAAAATAACAGTTTAATAAGATAGAAAAACACCAAAGAGATAATGATAAACCATAAGGAACAAGGATGGCTAAGGATGGAGAAGATTGACACGGATTACAAACGACGAATTTGAAAAATTGAGGCTAAACTTTTCAATATGCGAAACCTTGACTGAGCTCCTTTAAGGTAAGACAAACTAAACCATCACGAAGTCTAAAAAGAGAAGGTAGAAATTGAAAACAGTAACAGGAAGTACTAGCTGAAAAGTTGTCTAAAAATGTTGCGATAAGTCATTAGGAGGGAACAAGTGACGTCATCAGGTGGAACACATCCGGTTTTTACAGGAAGCCGATAAGCGTGACGGTCACGCCAGTATATTATAACATGTGTTTCGCATTTCGGAGCACTTGTAGATTTCAACTTCTGTAAGCTGCACGGAGTCAACGGAAGGCGAAGAGAAGGAAAGAGATAAGAAGAGTAAACTAATAATGTCAGAAACAGCGATGGAATACAGCGACAAATCCGGTAGAATCGAAACTGCATCAAAAGGTAAGACAATCCACGAAGGTGTTGCTTAGTTCATTATATAAATATTTCTATGGAATTACAACAGTCAATAGTATAGCCATGAATACAACAGAGTACTAAAAAAATGCGATTCACTTACAAGAACAATATTTACTGATGTCTGTTGGTTTAATTAATATCCATTCGTCCTTTGCGATTAAATTCATTTGCTTGCAGAGGTCTTGCTAGTTTAGATCGTATATCAAACGCCCTCTCGCTCTTCCCAAAAGGAAGACCTGACTCGAGAACACCATGGAAATTTAGCCTAGACAAGCTATAAAGCTTTCCTCTTCTTTGCTGTATTGCCAGCAGCGAAAAATAAGCTTATAGAGTAAGGTTTGGCCTGTGACTTGATACTTGGAAACTTTTAAACACAACTGAAGACTGATCCCGGCTTAAGTCTGGTGGAGGTGTTACAATCGACAGGGAGAAAAGCGATTTCTTAAAGGGCTTATAAAACTTCACGTGCAGGTTGGTAAGCAAGAGCCGTTTAGTACGTAGGTCAGATAGCCTGCATAGCAGTCTTTTCCGTTTCCTCTTAGCGGGAGAAAGCGAGAGCCAAGGGGAAGTCGCGCGAACGCATGGCGCGAGAGCAAGAAGTTAGGAAAGGGGGGAAGAGGGTGGGGGGTGCCCCTCCCCCTTGCCACTTATTTTTTGTTACCTCTGTCCCCGTGCCCTCGCGCGACTCCCGCTTGCCTGAAAGGAAACGGAAAAGACTGCTACGCTCATTTGATGAACTTATCAAACATTGTTAGAGACCTGCGAATGAGTGAGCAGATGTGAGTGGAGTGTAGGTAATACGCCCAGGGGGGGGGGGGCACTGCCATATATGGGCTATATAGGTATGTGCTGCTGTGAAGGGTATGGTTTTCAAGCAGTTTACTCTAGGATAGGGTATATAAATCAGAGCATTTGGGTCTAAAATAGGGTATCATTTTTCACAAAACTGACTATTTGGTTGAAGATTTTATCTAGACTAAGGAAACCAGTAATTGCCACTCAAAAATATAAAAAAATCAAATCAGCAAGTTTAAATTTATGCAAATCAGCCTCAACAGTATCGATAGATGGGGGATTTGGGGAGTTTACTCTAGTATAGGGTAGCAAAATTCGGCTGAACTAGCTCTGGTATAGGCTAAGGGTTCCAGGGTCCCAGCGGCATATGCCCACCCAGAAATTCCCAAAGTACCTCCCCCGGGGTAACACGTGGCTATATAAACATAAAACAAAAGACCAACAAAAATTATCAGTCCATCTTCTCATACACAAGGAGACTTTTTAAATCAAATGCAAATAATTTTCAATTTTTACCCACTGTTCCACTCCACTAAGCATCATTTTACAGATAAAATCTATTATCTGCTTTCACAGGTTGCCCAAACAAAGTGAAAATGTGCAGATTTACTGCAACAGTGCCTAATTCATTTTTTTTTTCTCCCCTTCAGAATCTGACGATTCAGATGATGAGATCATTGTGAAAACACCGTCATGGCCTACATATCAAGCACCATCAAAAGACAGTAATGGCTCGGACTACACAGATAAGGATATTAAAAACTTTGAAGTTAATGATGAATCTGGTGGCAACCATGACACTGATGATGGAGTGACTAATAAAGCACCACGACGTCGCATGAATTTTCATAGTAGCTCGGACTGCTCATCAGCACCAGCAAAGTCATGTTCAAACAATCACTATAGCAGTTCATGTGAACATTTGCATCATAAACCTCAAACAAGTACCAAAAAGGCAAATCACCAAGGTAATGGAAAACTGATTTAACAATATCAACCATTACTCTGAACAAATAACTGTGAAAAGTCTCAGGGTATAATGGATACAGGAGTGACTGGACAGTTTTCATAAATGATACTCTTACTCAGCTTCCCAATTCATTTTTTATTTATGCTATGCTTAGTTCATTGCCCCCGAGTGGGGGATAGGGCCGGAATTTATGCTATAGTCTGAGTAAAATCAGAAAAATTATGTTACTCTCTGCAGTAAACTGTGAAAATTTCATTTTTGATTTCATTTTCTCATTTTTATGCAGTAAAAGTTTTGTAAAGCTCCATAAACCTGCTTTTGTGATAAGCTCTTGGCAGAAATTTAACTCCTTGATCCACCTTACTTAAAGAGACAAATTATTTGTGATTTTTTGAAATAAGTTCCTGCTTCTGTATTAAGCCTCCCTCTTCAAAAGGTCTAGAACACCTTGTAACTGGATTGCATTTTCCATTTCAGAGCTATCTGAAGACAACAATTCAAAGTTGCAAAGTAATTCAGAGTCAACACAAAAAAAAGCATTTTGCCGTCTAAACTGATTCATTTCTGGAACTGGAACAGTCACTGATGAGATCAAGTTACTGTTGTCGCATCTGAGGACAAAACAGGCAGGCATGCGTGGAGAACAAATGAAGATATATGGGTGCCTGGTGACAAGCAATTATATTTCAAAAACATTTTTTAAAAGTATTTATTAAAATATAATATATTTATGAAGTCATTTATTTGTAGTATCATGCAGTAAATCAAACAATAAGTGTGAACAATGCAATTTTAGATCAGTATTGGAACCGAAAATCTTAAGATTTATGATGTTAGGATATAAAAGAAAAATGAACTTACAATGCTCTGACTGGTTAGACTATGTCATGTGACCCTTAATAAAAAAGTAATGCTTATTTAAACAAGACTGTGGTGGTTAGTCCATGAACTTTACAGACAGTTCCTTTCAAATGCAACCAGGTTAAATTTGAAAGAATGGGATTGAAAAATAATGACTACACATGAAGTATCTTCAGAACTGCAACTAATCCAGTGTCCTGGTGTGTCAGGAGTTTTCGGTGAAATAAGAGTTTCAGAAATTGTTACCTAAGAATAATTTTAGCATATATGGTTAAGTCTGCTTATGAGCCGAGTGGCCCATCAGGCCAGAGTTTATCCCAGTCTCTGTAGCATGAAGCGACTAGGAGTATTTCTACTCCCCCCTTGATGGGATGCTAGTCCATCGCAGGGTTATCCCCAGCATTAATTATCCGGTACCGATCTGTACACCTGGGAAGGAGGCACTGTGAGTGTAAAGTGTCCTGCCCAAGAACACAACACAATGTTCCCAGCCAGGGCTAGAACACAGACTGCTCTATCCGGAGTCGAGTGCTCTAACCATGAGGCCACCACTCCTCTCCCCCCCCCCCCCCCCCCTCCCACATAGAATCTACACCAAGAATTAAAGATTAGGAGACCAATGATACTGACCAAGTACATGAGAGAAGATATTTGCAATTAGCCAGTCAGAGGCCTTGTCTACTGTCCTGATATCCTGCTGCAATAACTATAACCCACTGATCTGTTAAGGCTGAAGTTGGTTAGGTGAAGACCTTTTCTTGTGTGTATTTTATTTATTTATTTTCTTTTACAGGTTTAGTACAAGAACACATAAATCGATACTTATAAACATTACAAAATTTACAATAATTACCTTAATTACAAACTACAAAGAAAAAAAAACTACACTGCACAACACTACAAGGATTACATAACTTATTCAACTTAAAGGGCATGTAAACCCCAAAAATGCTATTTTGGGGACCACATAGTCGTTTACTACATACATGACATCTGCCAAATCTGTAGATCTTTTGTTCACTTTAGCCCGTTTTTACGTTGAAAAATCGCTTCAAAGCTCTAAACATCCGCCATCTTGAATTGCGCAATCTAGCAAATGACG
>Ga0126338_10002211_pt1 | contig 13256 bp, 7 predicted proteins | sample OrbCmetagenome_2_FD_92529 | JGI IMG/M metagenome (GOLD analysis project Ga0126338, IMG submission 92529) | Coral microbial communities from Petempiche,Puerto Morelos, Mexico - Orbicella C C metagenome | ecosystem: Host-associated > Invertebrates > Cnidaria > Coral | place: Petempiche,Puerto... | reverse complement strand
CTTTTGTTAATCTTTTTTAAAAAAAACCCCCCAAAGGGGGTACGTTGAAATCTGTTGTATTCCCCCATTTTTACCACTGGGCCCCCCCCCCCCCCCCCCTTTGAAAAATCCTGGCAAGTTCGTCTTGACATACGAACTACGTGGATAATTCGCCTGCACGGATGATCCGCCGTTTGCTCGTTTACGCAGACTGAATCATCAGACGAACTACCGTTCTTTGTCCAAGTTCGTCCCAGATTGGCATTTAGTGTTTAACTGTGTTTATTTTCTGTTGACTCAATAAATTTAGATGTAGATGTATTTATATTTCACGGATGATTCGTCTGGACAGATTAGTGATCCGTCTCTAGTATACTATGGGTGCGTTCCTTTAGCATGATCTGGCTGATCAGGATCAGTGATCCAAGATCACTTGGATCATGGTTCATCAAAGGAACTGATGAATCCGTGACCAGAGTGGATTCATGGGTTCCTTTGATGCAGCATTATCCGAGTGATCTTGGATCACTGATCCGGCTGGATCACCCCAAAGGAACGCACCCATAGCACTTTTATCGAACCAACGTTTCCCGGGTGACCCGCAATCGGTTATGATAAGTAGCTGCGTGCGATATTTTGATCTTGAAGAATAATAAGACAGTATCAGAGAGGTTAAAACGTATTCTTAGGTTATGTTGCTTTTGGATTTGTAAAGCGGGGAAATTAAGTCACGACAAAACAATTTCATTTTGGCTCCGTCTGCGTCGATGCCGAATTCAAATGGAAAACGCTTCTTTTTTAAAAACTTGATTTTCTGTCGAGAACTCATCTGTAATGAAGAGCAGGGATAGGCAATCGGAAAAAGTGAAATGCAAAAACCAGCGGAAAGTAATTACTAAAGAAAACTTTTTTAAAGGTAGGATTTCAAGTTGCATTGTTAAGTAGGAACCAGAATGATGTCATCGAGTCAGTAATCTCGAACATTGTTAAAAATCTAATCCACCTAACCGCCAAATATGAACGAGCAAGTGCCGCTATGAAATAACCACTAATCACCAACCGTCTATTCTTCTGTAAACAAACCTTGTTTTGGTTTTTTTCAGGGTGTTCCGCGTGGATGATCTAAAGATGCCAATGACGACACGTGACTAGTATCATTGGTATTTTAAAAAAGACGTGAAGAACGTCATTGGTGTAGTGACGTCAACAGACTAATCTATTATTTTCCTTTATATGAAATTTCAAAACTCATAACGGTCGGCGCTGCCCAGTTTATGTTGGTATTTGAGTCAAAAATAACTTTTCCTTTACCTCGGGGATAGCCTGCAGAGCAGGTGGATTAGCGGAAGAGAGCGAAACGCGATACACGAGCGCGGAGCGCGAGACGAAAAAAATCCGTCGAAAAAAATTCGTCTCGCGCTTCGCGCTCGTGGTCGCGCTCGTGGTTGCGCTCCGCGCTCGTGTATCGCGTTTCGCTCTCTGCCCCGCTAATGTAAGCTACCTCGGGAATGGTTCAATTTCGCCCCGGGGCTTTCACTAGCGACGGTTTATCTTTCAGGTCCAGTACCCTGCCGGTTCAAATTCCAAATACTCTCTAGGTCTCTCCACCCCGCCACGATCACCCACCTTTCCAACAATTATTCCAAATTTCAGAATTGAATTTTTGACTTCAACTTTATGGCTTCCATCACCCAATAACTTGTTTAATTTTTGAAATAAAAAGTGATTCTTGCAATATATTTAGAAGAGCAAAGTTGCCTTTGAAGCTTAGTCTTTCTGTACTTCTTTTGTACACAATCTTTCAGCCTCCGCCCTGGGCATTTAACTCCGATATACCAGTTCTCTTGAGATTTATTTTCGAAATGCCCGTTTTTCCTATACCTTAGGCCGCCCCGCTTATAAGCCCTCCCCTTTATAGGCCCATCTAACTGTATGTAAACTAAAAAATGCATCCGGATATAATTAAGCCCCCCTCTAGCTTTCCTTTAATAGTTTTGAATTTGTTTTGTTTATTTCGATCAAAATGTGAAACGTTTTTATAATTTTATAATGATATAATTTATAATTCGGTTATAAGCCTACTCGGACATAAGCTCTTCCGTTCATAAACCCATCTAAAAGCTCTGATGAAGTTGTATACGGCCCAGGTACCCAGGCAGTGGCGGATCCAGACTTTGAGCTAAGGGGGGGACGGTTATGTTTTACTTGCCTTGCCGGCTTTTCTTCTTTCCGTCATTTCTTCTGTTTTCACCCAAAATAAGGCGGGAGTGGAGGGGGCCCTATTTATTTTCTGCGTAAATTATATGTCACCATACATGATGTCATACATAAATAATCTTTTTAAAGTTGCTCTATAGCCGCTGACAACAATAAGTGGCGGCTCACGCCACAGCGAGCACGCTTCCTGCTTTCTCTCAAAATGTCGGCTGAGTTTTATCTTCGCTACTACGTTGGACACAAAGGGAAATTCGGCCACGAGTTTCTGGAATTTGAGTTCCGACCCGATGGTAAGGAGATGATGCAACAGCTGATTAGACTATGAAAGCTATTATTGAAGATTTTTGCTTCTTTTAGGTAAACTTCGGTATGCAAACAACTCGAACTACAAGAATGATGTGATGATTCGAAAAGAGGTTAGTAAGCTTACTTAATGCTAATTTTTTTATCTTTCCCGTGAAATTTACTTTGTAATGGGGTCTGATTCAACTGTTACCAAGTTACTTTGTCTTTTGTATCACCAAAGAAGTGGCTAATCACAAGTAGCTTCTGTTGATGTTGAATCGAAAGAGCCATAACTTCAGCTTACATGTAGCAGCCATTCGTGAAGCTGAAGATTTATACTTTGACTCACATGCAATTGCGCATGTTTAGATGTCATTAATTTATAAAATTCTATCAGCTTGAAAATCCAAATCATACAAAAATTCGCACTGTATTCGCTCATAATAATTATGGTGCACGACCCATTTGAATGCTTGGTAATCATGTGCCAGTTTATGCAGAAGTTCTTTATTAATTTCAGTATTGAACTAAAAGGCTATCTGCACTAGGCTCTAAAAGAAATTCATGGCAAACGTTTTTCTCCACCAGTTTTGTTTTTATTTTAAGTGTATTTGCTCTTAAAGAATATCAGTAAATTATTTGCTGATCACAAAGAGTCAGTCACAAGAAATTGAACATCTGCTGTTCACACAAAACAACAACTTAACTAGGTTGTTTTTCTACAAACAGAAGGTGTTCAAATATTTTCCCTAAAATTAATGATTTGACAGATTTGTCAGATTTCACACTTTGCAAAAATTCCCCTAGCCAGATAGGACCTAAAGGTCGACTTCCACAGTAATGTAATTTTGTCGGTGAAAATGTACAGGTACATGTATAAATAAATTAAAAAAGCTTGGATGGTTAGCTTGTATTTGTGAAAAAAGTTCAACCTCATTCAACTTTTCTTATGGGTGTGAACTACACATACAAAATTTCCTCAATAATTATATTTACAGCGATCATCATAAACTTGCGCATATAAGCTTGCATCATAGTAGAAATCTCCCTTAAAGTACAAGGATTAACAATAACAACCTGCGGATAGAACTTGACTTAGCCTACAAGCAGTCCCTCTTTTGCTTAGTCCGTCATACGTAATGCGAAAGAAAACCACGAGAAAAAAATGGCCTTGTGAACTCCTAGGAGCGAGAAGCATGCGAAAGTTTCAAGTGGAAGTCCAGTTCAGTCTTTCAAATGAAGGGCAGAAAGGCCAACTGTAAACATATTCTAAGAATTTCACATAATTTCTTTGCGATGCTGTTGACCTCTTGGTAAGTGATGAAGTCACTGACACGCTCACATTCGGGTTCATGGTGAAAGCTTTGCCAAACAAAGCACTTGATAAATGTAACTCTTTCCATAGCCTGTTGGCAGAATCGCAACATCGAACATCATGGCCTGTCAGAAGCAACTCCAAAGCTTTGATTTGTTCCAGTTCCAAAGCTTTCACTAAAGCTTTTTATTTTAGAAAGTGAGATAAACATTCCCGTAAGATGTCACATGTATCTTGAATGTTGACAATGTATTGTCAATGCTCCCCACATAAGCCAATTTTTGCATTGTTAGAGCAATGCATAATTCAAACCCTCTGGCTTAGTTGGTAGTCCCTCCTTTTGGGTGTGTCTCACCCCCAGGATTTCACACAACATTTTTTTTCCTCCTGGTTTATTTACAATCTCGCTCAACGGACTAAGCGAAAGAGGGACTACTCTTAGTCTAAACTTGATTTCCAATATAAATCAAATATACAGCATGTAATACCATGCTTGATTGAGAGTGATACAAGTATTTACCTAATGGTAAAAGACTATGGCTGTTTGATTACTAAACTCAGTTGAACTCAATCATTATTATTACATGTATAAAAATAGTTCAGTTATGGGGAGCTAGGGTGATTAGTTTGGTGTTGGTTCTTCTCCTTGTGCCACTTGAGGATTTTCCCTTCGTATACAAAAACCAGTCTTCCAAATCCTAATGTGGTCTTGTTGTTCTTAATGAGTGTATGAGAGCTTTTCCATTTTGTCAAGGATGAATGATCAAAATTCAATTTACTTTAAAGCAAAAAATAATTATAGCTACATTAGTTGAACTTCATTGAGTACAAATACAGATATTAGACAATACTTGATACTTTACGAAGGCCTGGTGGCCTGACTGTGCGGGACTCCAAAAAAAAAGTTATCCAGGATTTACAGTAAGCACTGGTCGTGTTTTGTTGCATTTTTGGGCAAGATGTTTTGCTCTCATTTTGCCTTCATTGCCTCAGGACAATAAATGAGTACACCAGTGAGGTTTTAGTACTGTTTCTCTATATTTTTTGTTTATAGGCATTTGTTCATAAGAGTGTTATGGATGAGCTTAAAAGAATAATTGAAGACAGTGAGGTTTGTGATGCATTTTTGTTTTTGCCAGAAGCTTTTCCATATTTTCTTTTGAAACTGATATTTAAGACTGTATGTAAGGATATTTACATGTACAGTGTATGTGACTTGTTCCTCTTGGGATAATGTTACTCCCTTCATTAGCTTGGGTCTCTGCACTCTGCACTCATTGGAGCCTGAACTTTTTTGGCTTTGTTAAGTGTTGTTACAGCATGTTCATATCACATATCATTATGGCTAGCGAGTCTTACTACTCAGCATTCTTGTATGTTCCCTAACTTTACCTGCTGCAACATCCCTTCAAAACATCAAACTTGCTTTGTGTTTGATATCATTTCCACATGGTAGTCATGTAGATGTACTTTGTACACATCCAGCATTTCAGATGCAACATCCCTTCATTTTATATACATGTAGGTGGAAAAAAATATTTTCAAAACGCAAAATACCATCTGGTAGTAATAAGGCTCTCCACTTTTGAAGAAATGTAAGCCCAAGACTTACATGTGTGGTCAGAATTTTACAGTTATGTAACTAAATGGCATTGTTTATTTGTAATTATGGCTACTGTTTGCCAGGCTTCATTGCATAATTTTCATTATTTGTACACAGATACTGAAAGAAGATGACACATTTTGGCCTCAGCCAGACAAAGTTGGTAGACAAGTAAGTGGGTTTAGTACTTTCCAAATGCATGCTAGGAATACTTTGTTACTTACTTACTTAGGCCTCTTTGCGCCATGTGGTGCATAAGGTCCCCACAAGGTCCCTCCAATATTCCCTGTCCTGGATGGTCTTTGCAGCCTCACCAAGGTGAGGCTCACCCTTTCGCTCAGTTCTTTTTCGACTGACTGTTGCCATGTCAGTGTGGGCTGCCCGTGTTTGTGAGTTCCTGTTGTTGTCCAGTACATGGCTTCTTCAGTGATGTTGCTTGCAGGCTTCCTCAAGGCATGGCCTATCCAATTCCACCTTCTTCTAGCTAGGTCTACCATACATACCTTGGAACAAGGTATGTACCAATGATGCATATCTTGGAATAAGGTTCATGTAAAATCCATACAAGGAAGGAAGATGGAGTGGCCTAATGGGCATGGTTAGTTCATTGGATCTTCGATGGAATTTGCTTACTGTGAATAGGTGATTGTTACGTAGGGAAAAAAAAAAAACAACAACAACAACAAAAAAACGAAAGCAGCCCTTGTACATGTATGTGCCCTGGCTTGGACCATTCTTTTGTATAGTTGGGGAAGACACTTGTGCCTCTTGCCACACAGGAATATAATCGAATTCTGTTGAATTCTTAGAGCAACACAACAAATGCTGGCTGGAGGTAGAACTAGTGTCCTATCCAGGGTAGAAACATTTGTAACAGCTTTATGTTACAGAAACTGGAATTATTTCCAGTGGTGCAGACACCTTTTTCTCAGCACAGACCTTTTCCCTTACCTTGCAGGGAATCACGCACGTGGTCTAGTGAGTGTGACATCCTCCTATAAGCATACTCAAACATGGATTTTTTTCCAATTTACAGGAACTTGAAATTGTGATGGGTGATCAGCATATCTCATTCACAACATCTAAGATCGGTTCTCTCATTGATGTCAATCAATGCAAGTATGTGTTGACTTTTGCTTGCATAAAGTAGAGCCAGTAGCTTCTCAGTGTCTTTTATTTTTGTAGAGGTCTTGTTTATTCCAGAGTTGTGAATATTGCAATGTACATGTGTGCCATACGTGTTCAGTGTGGACATTACGTACTTTTTCAGTATAAATGAGAATATTCTTAATGATCTCAGGAGATGCCAAAACAGACAAAGAATTGTTAATATCTGTACTACATGACTATGACTCTGAAATAGAGCCGAAATATTGTAAAAACCTGGTTTTTAATAATGTTAACAATCCTCAGACTCGTCTTGTTTATGTTCAATTCAAAACTGTCGGATGGTGCTGGATTTTGGATTATCTGTCAAACCATCAGATACACATGTTAGGGGTTCATCATGCAGTTGCTTCATGTCCTTTTATTTTAGGATCTTTTGTTGTCCAAATTTGATCATTCTCTTAAACTGTTCCTACTGTTGTTGTGCACATGCCCACACTAATTTGAGCTCCACTTTTCAGATATTCTGTTTTGTGAACACCACACAATTTGTGGCCCGTGACAGTGTCAGTATGAAATAATGAGGATGGAATGTAGTTGGTACAGTTCAGTTACACTGTACATGCACGTTTTCTCACACACTGTACACCTAAAATGGTTTTGTGATTATGTGGATGTTTTGCTGTTATTTTGCAGAGATCCCGATGGCTTGAGAAGTTTTTATTATTTAGTTCAAGACCTCAAGTGTATGGTGTTCTCTCTTATTGGCCTTCACTTCAAGATCAAACCCATCTAAATGCTACTACGCACTGTTCTGTGAACACTGTTGGTTTCAATGTTTATGCACTGACTTCATCTTTATGTCTGAAACTTTCTTCCAACGTTCCTTGCCTTTTATAATTTTCTATTATATTGGTAAATGAAAAAAAATTAAGCACACTGCAAATAGGCCAATCTGAGTTACCTTGTGCCTCTGTTTCAAAACGAGTCTTCAAGCTAAACCTTTCATATGAAAATGAGTTTGATTTGCATGAAAATTAACCTGTAGGCGGAACACATTTTCATATGAATGGTTTCGCTTGAAGACTCGTTTTGACGCAGAGGCACAAGGTAACTCGGAAGTGCGCAATTATTCCTCCCTGTTTTGCTTATAAATGTGTTTCTGGTTTTTAATTCGAAAGCTACAATACTACAGTAGAAAGAAAATCTAAGTTAGTAACAAACCTTCAATTTATATGGTTGGGGTACATGTACCTCTGTTTGCCACTCAGTGTCCCACTCAGTGTGCTGTAGCTTTCAAGCTTTCTGATGTTAACAATATTTGTAAAGAGTTCTTGAGTTAGTACCACAACTTGCTGGTAAATGACATACTCGAATTTAAACATCTTGCTCTTATATCGTCTTTGATTGTGTACACAGATATTCAGCAATCCCTTTACAACAACTCACGCATGTAGATTTTGTCTTGAACTGATCTTAGCTCCAATAAAGTGATAGATCTTTGCAAATGCTTTATTTTGAAAAAGAGGTATACAGCTGTACGGGAATTTGTAATTCACTAAATGAGCAATAATTTTTTTACTCTATGGCTGATCACATATCGTCCGCAATTACCGCAACGCCTTGTTATTTTATTTTTGCAATTCATGTAAGGTTTGTTATTTTTTACAAATGGGCAGGAAACATCGAACGAATGAAAGGGCTTGAATCATCCTGTTTTCTCTTATGTTTGTCGAAAAATCCCTGGACACAAATAATAACAAAACAACCTTATTTCTCTACTCTTTTAATCACAGTGTAACTTGAACAGTGTTTACAAACTTTTCTTTGCAAACATTGAAAAGTGAAAAAAATCAGAGCTCTTAAAACATCACTGGTCTGATTTTCATCTCAGCTCTCTTCACGGAGTAGCTATATCCTTTCCAGGTTCCCCAATTGACACCGTGAAATCCCGAGTGTTTTCCGTGATGATAGTAACCGTTCAGGTTGGAGTTATTACAGCTATCGTACCACCAGGCTCCCTTACGTAGCACAGCACAGTTACTGCTATTGCTGTCATTATCCTGATCTTTGGTTGTAAAGGGGTGACCACGATGATAAGAAAGAGAATCACCGGCAGTTCCTGAAAACGAAACATGAGAATATTCGACCTCACAGACACTAATGGATAAAAGTTTAAGTATTTGTTTTTAAGAATAGATAACAGAACATCCTGAAGAACTCTTCTGAGAGTTCACTCATTGTCTATCAGACAATCGAATCAGAACACTCAACAAATTCGAATTCCTTCATATTCAACTTACAGCATGTTTTGATCTTACAAACTAAGCAAATATTTCAATTTACTGCATTTTTTTTTACTAACACTGTTAAATTTACCTGAGTAAGTTCCAAGACTCAGCTGGTACTTAGTCTTCTCGCTGGTAACTGCAAACATGTCGTACTCGGCGTAAACAGTTTTGCCTGTCGTGTCTTCCAGATCTACTCGAAGTCTGTTCTTTGTTTTCGTCAAACGGTGTATCTTGTCCAGTCCCAGCCAAAACTCGCCATTCAGGTTACCGAAGCCATTCTTGTAGTCGGCCCAGCCGCGGTAGAAATCAACGGAGCCATCCAGTCTCTTCTGGAACACTGTCCACCGGCCACCGGCTGTTGTTTGGTCACAGAACACATCAAAGGCACCTGAACCATCAGGGTCGATTGTATAAACACCACTGGTTCTTTGACCGGATTTGTACAGCTCAGCACAGTCTTTCCTAACTGTTGACAAAAAAACATTGGAGATTGATTTATCATTCAGTTAAAAACGAGCAAACTTGCTTACTGACTTGGTTCATGACTGAAGTCTTAACCCGGGAACTGAAGCATTAAATTTTACAAATGAAAAACCTTTGTGATTGACAGATTTGCTAGTCATTGAGACCTCTGTATTTTTTTTAAAGGAAATTAAAACAAAAGAAATCACAGCGAGGTTGACTCCAGATTTTCTTTTATTTCCCTTAGCCTTGGTACCATGTCAGAATTTTAAAATCAAAATCTCTACTTACTTTTAGACTTGGTTTTGTTTTTCTTAAGAACGTCTTTTACTTCAGAGAGTTGTTTGTTCATTTCTAAAAGGAGAGCTTCAATGTTCTTGTTTTGTTCTGTGCAAAGAAATACAATCTAGTCAGAACAAATTGCACATTATACTATAGGACTGAATTTCCGATTTCCCATTGCAATCAATACAGAGGCGCAGGCCTGACGTAGTGATGGTCAGTGATGAGAGCGCTCGCTCCCCGCCAATGAAGTTTGGGTTGGAATCCCCGGTGCCCTGTGCCTTGAATTGGTTGTCGTTTCTTGATCTAGTTCCGAGAGTTTTCTCTGGGTTCTCCTGTTTTCCACTTTTCCACTGTTAAATTCCTCGAAATCCGCGATCTGGCTAGTGCGGGAACGAATAGCCGCTCCGTGGATATGTCCGACTGCTAATTCTCAATTGCAGTTATATTCTACAATTACCTACAACAGGATCGGCAGATCTTAAGGCAATTTAAAGGAAATGCTCTCAAATGTTCTACCACACAAAAAAGGAAAATTAAAACTTTCAATAGGGATAAACAGATCTGTACCTACCATTTAATAACGTGGTGTTTCCTTTGAGGATGCTGATGTCATCTTGCACTTGATTAAGTTGTTTCATCATTTTTTGAAGGATGGCTGCCACCGTCTTGTTTGACTCTGTAGGTAATGAAGTTTATAATTTAAGCAAAGGGTATTTAATATGTGGGAAATCGACCATAAGTGAACGTTATTGTCCTACTGAAGTCGGTTAAGAAATTGCTCCACACGTTTCCCCACTGAGGAGAATTTCTCAAAACATCATCCGATCTGTACTTACCTTTCTCCGAAGTCTTGTTGCCTTTGAGGATGTTGATGTCATCTTCAACGTGAGTAAGTTGTGTCTTCATTTCTTGAAGAAAAGTTTCAATCTTCTTGTTTGGCCCTGCATAGAAGCTGTTGTAGACGTTGTTACAACGCTTTATGGCTGTAGAACTGACTGGGGTGCTGTTAGCGTTATTTCCTGGCTTAGCTAAAGATTGACCAGCCACAAACAACACCAAGAACAGCAAACTGTAACGAAAACCCGAGGAAACACAAGTCATTGTGCGAATTCAATGAAAGTCCAACTTAACCGTAGTTAACTGTGTTGCGGACTAGGGAAAAAAGCGCATGTGACTCACCTTTATTACAACAAGAGGTTTGCGTCACTGAATTCATTGTAAGACGTTTTTTCATGTTTTCCATGCTGGAGCTAATGGAAAATCGTTTGTGCAATATTTGATAGTTCCATAAAGATGATGATAGTTTCAACGAGCAAACAGCCTGTGAACAGGTTCCCAAAGTGGGCTAGGGCCGTGGCAAAAAAATGTAAAAGTACGTTTTAAATAACAAGAAAAAAAGCAAAAATAAAAAGCAAAGTAGGAAAAATTCGAGAGGCGAGCGAGCACTCCCGCAGACAAGAAGAGTGGGGATGAGGGCTGATAAACTTTATTACGCAGAGACAAGACGGCAAAGTTGAAGACGTTAAATAGTAGCTGACATTACTGGCTTTCAGCTAAACTTTGAAATGACTAGGTCACTACTTTACATATTAAGTTGGGTAAGCAAACATTTTGGAAATTTAGAGTCCTTTGTTTGCATGCAATTTTTTTTATCCGAATATTGTTCCTTTTTTTCCTGACGAGTTACAATTGGAATATTCAAGACTGTCCAGCAAAATTTTTCATTTGAAAGTGATTTTGAATAACGTGAATCACCAAATCGATATTTTTTTTCAGTTTCAGGCGTCCTGCCTACTGTTAATATTCAATTCCGTTCATCACTATCAAGTTCTATAAACAAGAGCATCTAGTATTTACCATGTCAACCCAATTACTGACAGAAAAAAAATTGAAATAATTACTAGAATAAGTTACAAGAACAAGGAGCCGGAGCACTAATTTCAACCGACCTAAAATGATCATAAAGGAAGAAAAAAGTTAGTAAATTAAAGACATTGGGTTTGCTAAAAATTGTCACTTTAGTAAAGCAGATTAATGAAGAGCATTTTGTTGCGACTGATGTGTTTAGTCAATGAGTCGTTTGTAATAATTGCAAAAAATTATTTCTGTACTAAACCCATAAGATTATGTCACCTTGATGGCGTTCTATAATTTACAACCGAAATTTTTGTTTTTTCTGAAAAGATTAGTTCATTTTGCGGGGATAAAGATGTAATAAAAAAAGACTAAACGAAAATAAATAAAAGATTTCAAAACGTAAACATCAAAGTGACAGTTTGGTAAGTCCGTCGCCTTTTCGTGTTCGGAATATTTAATCAAAACTACTGAGAATTAGCTAAATAAAATAAGCTTCGATTTAGTGGAAATTACCGTGATTTAAGCTACAGTGTCGAAGGCCAATCGATTCTTTCTGTCGATTTTTGGTATAAATTGAAGGAGAAAACGAGAATTAAAGCTTGAGTTTTATTTTACCTGCTCCTTGAGGAAATGATACAAAGAACACATCTGAAATGCTTTGGTAATCCCCATAAAACATTTCGTTTCCCATCGTCCTCTCTAATGTAAAAGTGAGTCAGCTGATCGGTTGAAAAAAAGTCAAATGAAAGCGGGCAAAGAAATGTTAACAAATTATCGAATAAATAATTCCAGGCGAACCTTGGTTATTTTTCTCCTTCACTGCCATTTTGTGTAGAGCTATTATTACTCTAAAAGGCGTTCAAAGAAGTCGTCATTAGGGCTGATGTAGATGTCAGAGTCACTTGAAGATGCGCATGACGCGAATTAAAATTAGAATAACCCATAACAGAGGGAATAGGCAATGAATGAATCACATTTTTCTTACTTTTCAGAAAACGCTGGATCAGTAAGGTGCGATGGGAAACAAAACATGGGGATGGCTTTTTCAGCCAATCTCATTGAACATACCTTACATCCAACGATTGGCGGGCAGTATTCCTGCATTCCGTCATTCATTTTAGTGGCTAGTTTCTGTAAATTAACTAACTGTATAATGTTTTGACATCATACACATTCACTAAAAGTACGCGTTTCAGAGGGTACGTCTCAGAGGGTACGTTTCCCCTCCGAAACGTTTCACGTTTCGGAGGGGAAGAGGGGAAGCGGGAGATTAAATGCCCAGTAAATGTGAGAGTCCCGTTGAGGCCCCAGCAGGAGTGGCAGGGGTGCACTCTCCCCCATATCCAAAAAATTCAGATTTAATTAAAGTTTAAACCTCTCGTCACTATCAACGAAAACGTTATGTAGTCAAGAGAGACGTCATGTGATCGTTCACAACCTCGGACCCAATCTCTTTCAAATTTTGGTCAGATTGTTATAAACTAACTTTTAAGATTCTCTGAATAACTTAATTGGCAAGAGAGACCGAAATTGAATTCGAAGGAGTTCACAAAATCCCAACCCGAGTACGCGAGGAAAAAATAAATCACCCAAGACCGATAATTGCCAGGGTATCTTTCTTCAAAGTTAAAGTGCACCTAACCCCAAAATTTTTTTTTCGCTAAAACAAATCTAGACTTTATTTGAAGCATTTGGGCGAAGAAATTTTTGAATTTGGTTGAATCCTCGATTCTCTATGCCCTTTCAAAGTCGCGATTAAGTGTTTCACGACCGCGTTTTAGGGAGTCTGGGGCGGCGGTACCTGATGACGTCTACCCAGGAACCAAACACAATAGCGCCTCAGTCAACTCTCTGT
>Ga0126338_10002209_pt1:0-7500 | contig 13260 bp, 7 predicted proteins | sample OrbCmetagenome_2_FD_92529 | JGI IMG/M metagenome (GOLD analysis project Ga0126338, IMG submission 92529) | Coral microbial communities from Petempiche,Puerto Morelos, Mexico - Orbicella C C metagenome | ecosystem: Host-associated > Invertebrates > Cnidaria > Coral | place... | reverse complement strand
AGGTAAGCCTGTACACTTAACAACCGATTTAATGCGATGTCTCGTCTTCCTATTTTGTTGTGTAAATTATATACTAGTAGGTGGATTACACGTTAATAGTGTTTCCTTCAAGAGAGAAATAGTGAAATGTCCCCGGCTATTTTGTTACCCTCGGACGTTCAAGGCGGGGTGGATGTCACCCCATAAGGTCTTTTCAAAGTTTTGCAAAGACGATTTACTCTAAGCGGCTGAAACTTTCAGTAGCTGTTCATTCATCCACCGGAAAAATTGATTTTTGACGTTGCCCTGGCAACTGCAAATTTAAAGTTGGTTCGCCAAAAAAACCCTTTTTTTCAGCATAATTCTCTGCTTCTCAAGCATGTTAAAGGAGAAGGTCACTCCAAAAAGCTTACTTTTTTTGTTTTTCCACTTACCGAAGTTTCAGCCTCTGAAGTGCCCGCTATCCTGAAGAAATTTGTCTCGAAAGAAGCGACTTCGGAGGTCGCCATTTATGTGACATCACTCCGTCCGACTTGAAATTGGTGGGAAGGAGAAAAACCTGCAATATTGACTTGCATCCTTCATAAGGTCTGCAAAATCTATTTTTTCCAGGCGATTATCCACTTCACCACTTGACTATCTTCAATGTTATCATTTCGGAGTTTGGAGCATGTTTGGCTCAAAATAATATGGCTTAAGAGTAGCCATAACCCAGAGTGGTAGTTAAAAGGCTATTCGGAAGCCATTTGGAGCAATTCTCTCGGACGGAATGACGTCACGAAAACGCGGCCAGGCTGCTGAGTACTGTTCAAAGCGGCGGCAGTGATGTTCGAATTTTGGGCTTCTTTGGAGACGAATTTCATAAGGAAAACCTGCACTTTAGGGGCTGAAACTTCGCTGAGTGGCTAAACTTAGTGTAAGATTTTTATCAGCGTTTTATCAGCCAAAAAATATACGTTTTTTGGATTGACCTTCTCCTTTAAGGCGTGGGTCACAGCCTAATTTGCATAAAATCTGAAAACAGCCATAACTTTTCTTCAGTGATTTACCAAAATACCTTCAAACTTGGCAAAAATATAAAACATAACAACCTTAACTCATTTTTGGTTTTTGATTTTGATTAGTTGGGTCACGTGACCCGTTAAACGGGGTGGCGAGATGCCATATAACGGATATGAATTGAAACGTTATAGTAATTGTCTTGTTATCACTTATCAGGAGCCATAATCGCGGACGGTGACCGTAAGCGCGCACCATTTCTAGTCTTGGGGCTGTCCCTACGATACGGAACAATTTTTCTATTTTTGGGACAACTTGCGCCATCCCATGTGGCACACGCGCGTTCATGCTGCGAGGATTTTTGCGGAAGTAGCGCGGTGGAAAAGGCGTCCGAAATTCCCGAATTTTTAGTGCTTTTGACCCAAAACTCAATACGTTTATGTCTGTTGGAATTCTGCTCAAATTTGAGTGAAGTCGGTGAAGTAAGACAGTGTCGAATTTAGGTACGTCCCGCTTTATGTCGCTGACCAAGTTGTGTTCCGCTGCTTCTTTTACAAAAGCTCCACATTACTCCACTCTGCATTTCACACATGTTGAAGATCTAACAGCTTTTCCATAACACAGCAAAAAACTAGTTGGATATATTTAGATATAGCAGCGTTTCAGGACTTCAAGGTCTCCCTCCTCTTGCCACACGCTTGCGGGGATTTCGCCAGTCTATCGCGACCGAAAAGTAAAAAAAAAAAATTTCCAAGTTTGACTTTCGCCTTAATTGTGAGCAACCCTTGATTTTCATCAAGGCCCAATAAGTTTACGTCTGTAGATACTGCTCAAATTTGTTCGTGTAAAAATCCAATAAACTGTCTGTTGTCGATGAATAAGAGCGCCCGCCGATGCGTGTTTTGTACAGTCAGTAAACATGACAAATTGGACTTCCGCACTTTCGTGTGAAAACGTAAACATACATCGAACTGATACAATATCACTTGTTCGAGAACATATTAAAAGCTTAGCTGAAAATATGTGAATACAGCAGAAATAATCAGCAAAGTTACGATGACGCTTTCTCTAACCAACTCGAAAAATGATTTCGATTTTGTTGTTTGGAATATCAAAGCTCCTTGTCTATTTTATTTTCGCAGTGTAAAATTTCACTATGTTGAAGCATCTCAGCACAAAAGATAACGAAAGGAAAAATCGTTGTCAAGATTTGTTGACAATTGAAATTGTAAGTGCACGCCCTGCATTATGCAAATTAGCTACTTGTACGCGTCTGACTTTCCTTTCAAAAACTTTCACAAACTCGGCAAACAAACAGAAACAATAACAAACTATCAAAGACAGGTTTTGGTTATGATTAAGCATTGTTTGAGAAACTCACAAATTAACTCGATATCAGAGTAGAGCGTTTTCTCACATAAGCTTTATTTTCATCGAAATAGAACGCACAATAGATTTTCTTTCAAGCTTTACCTGTTGGCTGCTTATATCAAGAGAACTTGAATTTTGAATTAAAAAAGGGGGGTCCCGGTACTCGTTTAGGAGCAGGAGGACCTTCAATAAGCCCCATAATTCTTTAAATTATCTGCTTTCAGAAACGTTTACATTTTGAACCATTCACTTAACGCTTTGTGAGAGCAGAAAAAAAGGGAGAAAGTTAAGTGAGAAAAACATCAATGAGTGTATTGCATCAATGTTAAGGAGCAATTTGATGTGCGTTTCAAAGGCACCCATATTTAGCCGACGGGCATTCAATATGTTCCAGGCACGCAGTGTTCTTGAGAGCACATATGATCTTTTCCAAACACTAGCTACGTTCCCATTTTCACCGATAGTTTTTAACTCGGCAATAGAAATTGGTCTACATTCACTGTATAGAAACAAGGTGATCGCTGCATTCGATCTAAATAAAATAAAAATCGTTGGGTCCCCGTACTCGTTTCCGAGAAAAAACGATGATTTGTCTCTCGCAAGAGAGCCGTACCTTATAAAGATGCTTGAGTTATTCCAGTTTCCTACATCAAACTGCTCAAATTCCTGAATATTTACATTCCATAAGCATTCTGGCTCGATTTTGTGTTAATTTCCGTTATTTCTTGACTTTTCAAGAAAATAGTGAAATCCAAGATGGCGAATCTGAGATTGAGGAACAAATGACGTCATTGTAGTATAATTAAACCCAGACACAAGAACTGAGTCGAAGACATTGTGCGTACGCCCGGACATTATAAACTGCTAGGTTTTATGTTAGTTTTGGGTTGTCTGGTGGCTCAAAACAGTTTTCTGTTATTTTTTGAGACTTATAGAACTAGGTGCGATTTTGCAGGCTTGGAACTGTACTGATTTAAATGGCTGTGCTAGTTTTTTAAGGTAACTCTCCACTGTCCCATTCATTGTGTTTAAGTCATAAATTAAGGTTGCACTGTCCTGTCGCATAGCAACAAACTTGACCCACTTTTTACCATCAATTGAATCTTAAAAACTAAGCTGATGACCCCATTTTTTTTTTATAGAAATCTTTTTGTTACGCGCTGAAGAGGAAACAGGCAAAATCATAAAAAATTTTGTGGAGCGTATTTTTCTTAAATTAAAAAAAATGAGAATTTCAAGTTGGAGAAATTCCACCCCACATTTTTTTTTACAATTTCGCACATGCATTCTGCTTTTGCTGTTGAATATTTTTATGCATTAAAAATTAGGGTCACCGGATCAGTTTTTGAGATATTAGCTTCGTGGATAAGGTGAGCGCGTGTTCTACCCGCAAATTAAAATCTCGACTTTGCAAGATCTCCTCTTGCACACGCGTGAAGGCGGTCCGCTGATCAAAGCCTAATCTCGTTCCCAGATCTCTTGTGGGTGAAGCCGAAGGCGAGATCTAGCCAAGTAAGGAAATTTCTTTTTCTTGGTTGGCTGCTCAATTTGACTCCTGTCCAATGCCCTCTTTGAGAATTTACGCGGTTTTCCGCATAAATTCTGTTACAAATATAGCGCAGTCAGGGAAATTTACAACATTCGACAAAAACTTGTGCCGTCTTTGTGGTAACACAACAAATACCCACCAGAAGTTCACGATTTTTTCGGTTTACGGAAAAACCGTAAAATTACAGCGCTTGATAAGCCATTTTTCAAAAGTGAGAGTACAGGACGATTGTTTTCCTAATACGCAAAATTCGTCCAGGAAAGCGTTATTCCATGATGAAAAAGAAAAGTCAAGTTCCCCTTCAACGACTGCAAGTGATTTAGCCTGGAAACTTCCTCGATTGGTGAAAAAGAAAGCAGATAAGAGAAGACGAGGGGAGGAAAGATTTGAAAGTAATTTACATTACGGGATTGAACAACCCAGAGGTAAGTTTTACGGATTTCCTTTCTTTCGCGCGATCCATGCGTTTGTTCGTGGGCATGAAAATTTGACGCATATCTGGCGAATGTGGTGTGGAAAAAAAGAGAAAAAGACATTTGCTTAAGCTCATCCTATTAAAAGAGTTTCCAATAGATTATTTAGCCTGTTAGATATGTAAAAAAATGTCAGAAACTGTCCACGGAAAATCTACCTGTTCTTCCTAAATTCCGCGTAAATTGCCAGACATTTGTTATGTTCAGCTCACGTATAAATTTCATCTTGCGTGTCTCCCGGCGAACCCACTCTTAAAGCTATTTGAACATTGCTTTTTGTTTGAGAAAAATATCAGAGAAGTGCTTCTGGAGTATTATTTTTGGAACTGGTTGATATTTACATTGCTATAACTATGATAACTGTTACGAAATTATGATTTTCGTAAGTACGCTGTTCCTAAGAGGTCCGCATGGTGTTTACGTTTCGCTTCGATTTTTTTCAGTTGAAAAAAGAGGCAAGCAGCAAACTTGTTGAGACAATTAACGTCAAACTACTTAATGTAGCTATTTCTTCGTGGCTTCCAAGTGTAATCGCTTCATCTGCTTAGCTCATTCCAGAAGTGAGGAACTACCTGCATCGATTACACTTGGAAGAAGTCCTTGAAGAATGCGAGAATGCAGCGAAATACACACGGGATCATCTACCATCTGTACTACGAGATAGGTCCTTCGAGACTATGACAGACTTCATCTGGGAAAAATTCTTACAGAAGCCAAAGAGAGGTGCCCAACTCTTTTGGATGTAATAACAGCCGTTAGCTGTAGGGGGGAGGGGCAAAATGTCCAGAGGAGTGGAGCAAAGCGGATTCCTCCAACTGGAACAATACATTCCATGTTACTGAATCAGTACAACAGGGAACTGAATCTTGTTCAACGTATCAATACAGTGCTACTAGCTAGTGTTCAGGCCAAAACAAAGGTTTGCTTTCAATTAACATAATACGTGCATCACTTACTTCCCCCAGGGGATTATAAAGAGGGTGAAGGCATCATTATGATTTAGCTCAGGAGAGAATGAGTGAAATTCATCTGGTTTACAATTTTCCCCATAATTATTTTGCATTTAACCTCAATTCCCAGTTTTTATGAATCTTAAATTGTCCCTCTTCCCTTTGGAATCTATACTGCTGTATTTCTAAAACTAACCCCGTGATCAGCCCAGGGGATTGAACGCAAGGGAAATCTTGTGATAAAAGTGTGATAGGGATTTGCAAACCTTCACCCTTTGTATGGTAAGAGCTAAGAAAGGTTTCGTTTTACCAATACAGCATGTAAATCCTTTCAAGTAGCAGATTAATACGAATACCAAAACCAACATTTTGAGTCCTAATAGATGTGAGATTAATCCAATAAACAAAGAAGTAAAATATAAAATATGTATTGCTATGTCCTTTATTGTGTTAAGTAACCTTTCAAACCCATCATGTGTTGATAAATAAACAGACTGATTTTTATTTCATTTTCAGTAGTATGACAGATTCCAGAAGTCTGGAATTTCACTGTCACACCAATCGATACGAAATATCCACATCAAGATCAAAAACTCTAAAACTGAAACAAAAAAGTCGCAGACTACACTTCTTCTCTATTAATTCAATACAATAAAATCGACAACTACTTTAACATCTTCACGTATTGAGTACTTCAGACCAGAGAGAGGCGAGGTGTAACAAAAGCTTTCTACATAAAACAAAGTGATTGAATGGCAATTACTCACCAGTTGACGATGCAGTGAGCTTCGTCAGCCACAACACAGACTACGTTTTTGATAAACATCAGATAACAACATTCCTCTGCATTTCTTACTACTGATAAATACTTCCGGATGAGCAAACACGATGCTAGAACGTCCGCATAACACATTTTCCACAGATTCACCTTGGACTTCGATCCTTGTCTCTTTATCCGCTTCAGAACATTTAGCGTGGATAATTGCTGCTGACTGTCCTTACTTCTTCATTTTCTCAACTTGGTCCATCATGAAGGCGGTCAACGGGTGACACTATAATTGCAATCGAGTGATACTTACCACCATACAACAAAAAGTTAAACGTACTCGGCAGAAGTTGATATATTAAAGACTTGCCATATCCTGTTGCCAGGGCGGCTAGCACATCTCTCTTTTGCTGCACTACTGCTCTCAAAGCCTCTAGTTGTTTAGTTTTTAACTTTAAATCAGGTGTTCCGCGTTCAGTTAAGGAAAACTTCAATGCGCGGTCAAATTCGATATCTGACACGTCCGCCATGACCATGGGCAACGTTCACAGCGGCGAGCAACTCCAAGGATGCCACTAACAATATTTGCTAGCTAACTTTAACCCGAAAAACAAACTCACAATTAGCTTAAGTCTCTGCCTGACCCTAAGCTAACATTAAAACACTGCAACGTTGGTTAACCTATAAATTCTACGCTCCTGAGTCAGTCTTTCTGTTCCGCCATTTGGAAATTTATTTGGGGCATGCGCTCTTGCCTCGCCTGTAACATTCCTGACAGGTGGTCACGTGGTGCAAATTCTCGCCTTCGGCTTCGCCCACAAGAGATCTGGGAACGATATTACAGTAAAGCCTGCAATTCTACGCGAATAAACGCGAATATTCCGCGAATAGTGTTTTCCTTTTCGCTGTTGTCGTTAGCAGCAGAAGTGGTAAAAGAAGAGTACCATAAATACCCGAAGGTGGGACTAGACAAATACAAAAAATAGGTCCGCAATGCGTACGCGTGTTTAATGCGTTTTCAGTCAACTGGAGCCATAATCAGAGATGGTCAAAGGGTGAGCCGTTCATGAAGTAGTGGAACAAATCACAAGATTTAAGCAGGAAACGTTATTGACAGAAGAAGACCTTGTTTACCGAGGGATGTCAAATTAATTTGTACATGAAGTGTCAAGATGGTTTCCTGGAATTACTAAGCCCGTAAGTCCTGAATTACACTGAAGTTCTGATATTACGTTTTTACCATGACTGTAAAGGAAATATAGACATGTTGAACAACAATCAATTTGCATGGAGAATTTACTAAGTTCTTTCATTAAAATGAAACTGTAAGCGCAATAAAAAGAAACCAATAATGCTAATACACTGTACATTTTTTATACTTCTTACAATAGCTTGTTGTAAGGTTACATGTTG
>Ga0126338_10002208_pt1 | contig 13264 bp, 11 predicted proteins | sample OrbCmetagenome_2_FD_92529 | JGI IMG/M metagenome (GOLD analysis project Ga0126338, IMG submission 92529) | Coral microbial communities from Petempiche,Puerto Morelos, Mexico - Orbicella C C metagenome | ecosystem: Host-associated > Invertebrates > Cnidaria > Coral | place: Petempiche,Puerto... | reverse complement strand
AATTTCCCCGAAAGCCATATAATAAACCCTTTATTGACCAAGCTTGTTCGGTCAAGATGGCCGGATATTGGCCTCGTTCTTATTTTGCGGGTGTATGGACCTCGACTCCCTGTCGGTCCATAAACACGCAAAAAAAAAAGAACTTGGCTAATATCAAGCCATCTTGACCTCACACTTGGTCAATAACCCATACATCTTCTGTTGATAATGGCGGTGCTCTGGCCGCTTAAAGGTTCCTGAAATATCCGATCGAGCAACCCATTCCTGTCACGCTCTATAAATTTCAACACTTGAAGAGTTATGGCTAGAAGAATTCTAAAAACATCGGATTATTTTCGTTTCCCCTGAAATTTTTGGACTTAAAACTTGAGAAAATCACCTAAGCACATTGCCAGTTTCACGTGGGATACTTCAATGTGGCCTACATGACAACATTGCGTAATCACACAATTTCAAGTCAAAATGGCCGCCTTTTGTTGAACGGTCGATGTCCATGATTTCAACGATTTGCAAAGATCCCGAAGATGTTTTTGGAGGCGGACAATAATCCTAAAGGTATTTAAAGAAAATTCGAATGTGATTTTACGGTTAGCTCGAAATTGGAAGCGAAAATGTTCGGTAGATGAACCTACTTGACTTGCGTCATGTGTTTGCAAGTTGCAGGCATGTTTTTCAAATGGGTTACACATTTATGCAAGAGTGCACTATGGTCACTATGGCACTATGGCACTAAGAATTATTCCCTCCCTTAAAAAACCCTACCAACTACTAATCCCGGTCGATTGGTAATCAACGAAACAACGCTCGCCAGCTATTTTTGTTAGCACTCTACCTTCGAAAATTATTTTGTTCAATATAGCAGATGCTGACTTAATGATAGATGACACGAGAAATTTGCCCTCTCCTCGAAAACTGTTCTTGTTAGATGCATTGTTTCGCGGCAAAATACCAATACCGGTCGATTAGTAATAGATGAAACGAGGCTCGCCAACTATATTTGTTAGCCCTCTGCCTTCGAATTATATTGTTTGATATAGTAAATGCTGGCTTTCAGATGACACAAGAAATTTGCCCTCACTTGATGCCTTGTTTCACAAAATACCAATAGCAAAACTGGTTGATCGATTGGTAATCGACGAAACAAGGCTTGCCAACTATTTTTGTTAGCGCTGTGCCTTCGAAAATAACTTTGTTCGATAAAGCAAATGCTGGCTTACAGATGATGCGTGAAATTTGCCCTCTCCTCGAAAACTGTTCTTGCTAGATGCCTTGTTTCAAGAAATGCCAATACTGGTCGATTGGAAATCAACAAAACAAGGCTCACCAACTATTCTTGTTAGCACTCTGCCTTTGAAAATTGTTTCGTGCGATGAAGCAAATGTTGGCTTTCAGATGACACAGGAGAAATTTGCTCTCTCCTCGAAAACTGTCCACGTTAGACGCCATGTTTCGCAAAATACCAATACCGGTCGATTGGTAATAGATGAAACAAGGCTCGCCAACCATTTTTGCTAGTGCTCTGCCTTCGAAAATTATTTTGATAGATAAAGCAAATGCTGGCTTTCAGATGACACGGGAAATTTGCCCTCTCCTCGAAAACTGTTCTTGCTAGATGCCTTGTTTTGCAAAATACCAATACCAATACCAATTGATTGGTAATTGATGAAACAATGCTGGCCAACTATTTTTGTCAGCGCTCTGCCTTCGAAAATTATTTAGTTCGATAAAGCAAATGCTGGCTTTCAGATGACATGAGAAATTTGCCCTCTCAATGCTGGTCAATTGATTGGTAATCAACAAAACAAAGCTGGCGAACTATTTTTGTTTGCGTTCTGCCTTTGAAAATAACTTTGTTCGATAAAGCAAATGCCGGCTTACGGATGAAATGAAAAATGTGCCCTCTCCTCGCAAACTGTCCTCGCTAGATGCCTTGTGTCACAAAATACCAATACCGGTCAATTGGTAATCGACGAAAGAAGGCTTTCCAACTATTTTTGTTAGTGCAGTGCCTTCGAAATTTATTTTGTTCAAGAAAGCAAATGCTGGCTTTCAGATGACACACGAGAAATTTCCCCTCTCCTGGAAAACTGTCCTCGCTAGATGCCTTGTTTTGCAAAATACCAATACCGGTCAATTGGTAATCGACGAAGCAAGGCTTTCCAACTATCTTTGTTTGCACTCTGCCTTTGAAAATAACTTTGTTCAATAAAGCAAATGCCGGCTTACGGATGAAATGAGAAATTTGCCCTCTCCTCGCAAACTGTCCTCGCTAGATGCCTTGTGTTGCAAAATACTAATACAGGTCGACTGGTAATCGACGAAAGAAGGCTTTCCAACTATTTTTGTTAGCGCACTGCCTTCGAAAATTATTTTGTTCGAGAAAGCAAATGCTGGCTTTCAGATGACACACGAGAAATTTCCGCTCTCCTGGAAAACTGTCCTCGCTAGATGCCTTGTTTCACAAAATACCAATACCGGTGAATTGGTAATTGACGAAGCAAGGCTTTCCAACTATCTTTGTTTGTGCTCTGCCTTTGAAAATAACTTTGTTCGATAAAGTAAATGCCGACTTACAAATGAAATGACAAACTTGCCCTCTCCTCACAAACTGTCTTCGCTAGATGCCTTGTGTGGCAAAATACCAATACCGGTCGACTGGTAATTGATGAAAGAAGGGTAGCAAACTATTTTTGTTAGCGCTCTGCCTTCCAAAATTATTTTGTTTGATAAAGCTAATGCTGGCTTTCGGATGACAGGAGAAATTTGCCCTCTCCTTGAAAACTGTCCTTGCTAGGTGCCTTGTTTCGCAAAATACCAATAGCGGGCGATTGGTAATCAGCGAAACAAGGCTCGCCAACTATTTCTTTGAGCACTCTCCCTTTGAAAATAGTCTTGTTTGATAAAAGAAATACTGGCTTAAAGATGACAGGAGAAATTTGCTCCCTTATTTTGTTAGGTGCCGATTTACTTGTACTATTTCCCACCATTTGCAGTATTACAAACACCATATACAACAAAACAATCCCATTTTATTCTGCAATGTTGGTTGATCATGTCCTCTTTTGTCTTGACAATTGAGGCAGTTTGTTGGTTAACATACCATACTTAAACCATTAAGAGAATCCAGAACATTGACACTTAACGCGAAATACATAGTGAATGATCTCCATTAAATTCAAATAATTGGTATTGGTATTTTGAGAACGCATCCTATCTTAATTTCATCTCTTCCTGAATGCAGCTGGGGAAAATCGAGATTTTTTGTGAAGACTGCAAATTGGCTGCCCCTCGAGGTTATTTCAGGGGCTTTGAGCCTCGTTTTCATGTCCATCAGCTTCATCATTCCGTTCTCTCTTGTGACTTCTTTCATTGTCTTCGATGTGTTGAGGTTTTCTTTTGACTGCTTTTTTATTGTGATTGCATTTGACAAAAAGGAGAATGCAGTTCCAGTGAAGAATGGAGTGAGACTTTTTGGCCGGGCGAAAACAAATTACATTATTGCAAAGCACATGTATACAAGACAATTTCTTTTTCAATCGTTTGCGATTGCTCGTTTCTAGTGGTTTTTGTTCTGGACCGTACATGGCCTGTTTGGTCAGGATGCAAGTTTTTTGTGGCAGGTATATTTTGCAGGTTGCAGGTTGCAGGTTGCAGGTTGAAATTTAATTATAACTGGAAAACCACTGGCACTTAAAAGAAACGTACAGTTGGTAGACTTACCGTGACTGTTACATGACACTGTTTACAATCACTCAGAAAGGTGGCTTCCACCTAAGTGCTAAACCAGCTGAAGCGATGGGAGGAGAGTATATTCCTATGATTTTAAGCCTGCAATGAATTATTGTTTTTGAAGAAACATCTGAAATATCGTCTGAAATATCTGCTGAATTTAGTTTCTTCCCTGTGAGTACAAAAATGAATGCACACTGAGCTTGTGCTAGTATATTCCATCATTTAAAATCTTATATTATTTCATTTCTTTATTTATTTGCTTCAGTTGTGATGGCAATCTTCTGTTGTTGAGGGAAGACCCGAGCCAAACCTGGAATCGATGAAAACATCTGTGGAGTGGCCATCCAGATGGCTTTGAAGAGATTTCACTGGTCTCATGTGATCAGCGTGTTGATCGATAAGTATTTATAGCAGATCGATCGTGTTTCCACTAGGTGAAAGAGGCGAACTAAGAACCCCTGACGAATATAGATGTTATTAATTATTTTTAGTGCCAGCAGTTTTTCAGTTATAATTAAATTTCAACCTGCAACTTGCAACCTGCAACCTGCAAAATATACCTGCTGAGTTTTTTGGCTCATTCCTACTGACTGCAAGATGACGTGCTTTTGTCACATAACTGGGACAACAGTCATTTATTCTGTTCACGTACATGACTTTGAATCGCCTTGGCCTTGGGATGAAATAACTGTGGGAACAGCGATATCTCATTGGTTATATTTTGATTACATTTGTGGACTTAAATAGTTCCAGTGGCCACAAATAGTTCAGTCTGTACCAGAGAAGATCAAAATTGAATTGACAGAAGAGTACACTGAAGCCAAGATCTATAAGGGTAAGCCAGAATTAAGGAGAAGCGATGAATGCTGACTATTTTTGTTCATCAGCGGTTATATTCAAATCAGTTGCCAGTTGCACGGAGTTTGTTTACGATAAACCACGCCTGAACTGGCACCATGCCATTAAACAAGGAAATCAGATAATCCACAGAAAAATAGTGGACTTTGTCAATGTTATATCTGTCAGTAAAACTTCAGCTGTTCACATAAAGATAATGATTTCAGCAATACACAGATAAGTTATATCACAGGCGTAGAACACAATCATGATCTTTGATTACTGCTTGTTCTTAGTGCCATAGTGTACTTTTGCACAAATGTGTAATAAATGACTTTTCGTTTTGTTTCGCTGAATACCGTAAGCCGTTCAAATGTGACTAATTTCGTTTTGGACCACCGTTTTTTCGTTTGGAATCTTGATTGATTCTTGAATTATGTGTTTTGAATTGTTGTTGGGAACATAAAGCTCAGGAACTTTGGAAAAAAGCTTTGTTTCGTTGAGTAAACAAACTTTTCCTAAGGACGCATAAGTTAAGGTGGCTCCCTATAGTATTTGACCATGCGCGAACTGGTTTTGAAATCATGCGATGGCGTAAGCTTTAAAAAACCTATGCGAATGTCTCACATGCATGCAATAATATGTAAACAAACATGGCGTGCAAATTTAAAAAAAAAAAAATTTCGGAACAGTTGCGGAAGTTTCTTCCAGTTTCAAAACATTTATCGAATGAACAGAAGACACTGCTCTTCTGTGCTTGACATAAAAGAGAAAAGTATGAGGTTTGCTGGAGCTTCAATTGATTTGTCTGATCGTCACACGAATTACTCCCATGGGGCAAAACAACGCAGTTTGGTGTTGTTTGTGGAGCAAACTCAAATGAAAATGAAAATTCCGCTAAATCTGGAATAAGCCAGGATGTAACTCCCCCAGTTTGAACAGCAGGTTGCGGTGGGCGAATGGCCACTTTGGAAAAATGAAACAACCAAAGAACATTGGCCCCATGAGAGAGGGGTTAAAATCTTGGAGCGCTAAAAGGAAACTTGCCTTTGAAAGCGCATTGGATGAAAACGAGCTACCTCCCAAATGTCAGACAAGAGGTGCAAAGGTAAAGTACAATTCTTCAAGCATTGCTCTTGTTTACGCAAAAAGTATAAATCCAGTCTAGATTGCATGTGATGAACTTCTTCATAGGCTGCCATGTTACAAGAAGAGTCTGTTCCACATGGAAGCCGCCTTATTGATCTAGACGTCTTTTGTCAAAATAAACGGAAACGCTTAAACGCAGAGAAAGGGAAGTAGGTAAAACCATTGAAACTGTGGCCAGAGCAAGCTGTCAAGATTCACTAAGCAATGAGAAGGCACAAATCCTTAAAGATGGCTTCCAGCCAGATGAGGATAATTTGGTTTCAGTTCCTTGCTCATTTGACATGGGCTGGCAAGAGAGGGGCAAAGGCCATAATTCACATACTGGTCATGCAGCAGTAATGAGCCTAACAACTGGTTATGTTTTGGATTACACTACAAGAACCAAGACTTGCAGATTCTGTGACCGTAGCAAAAATAGCAACAAAAAAGTTAAAGTACATGATTGTCGCAAAAATCACCATGCTTCATCAAAGGCAATGGAGTCTGCCTCAGCTGTGGAGATGTTTAACAATGCCCCAAAACAAAAGGTGAAGTATGTATTTTATACTGGAGATGAAGACTCCACAACTGAGGTTCACATTCGACATAAAGTCTCCTACGGAGTTGAAAACTTTAGTGATATAATACATACAGTATGAAGAGATCCTGAACTACACAATTATGTAATTTAAGCCAGAATGCAAAATTTGCCGACAGCTCCATCTTGTCGCAAAAGTTAATCAGTTACCCAGTAAAATGTTTTTCATATGGTGTTGTACAGAACAAAGGAAATGCAAAAGAAATCAAGGCAACCATTAACTGCAGTGTTCCCCACGCATTTGGTGACCATAAAAGCTGTGGCAATAAGTGGTGTAAATTCAAGCAAGATCCAGCTTCGTATAAACATCATGACCTTCCTTATGGGAAAGACTTGTTTGGAGACAAATTGAGATCTGCCCTTGAAAACATATTCAGTGATTACTGTACTGATGTAGTGGCTGACAAATTAGCCCCCGTGACAAATTCACAAAGGAACAAAGCTCTAAATAGTGTGGTTGGGTCGAGAAAACCAAAAATCAGGTTTTATGGGGAAAGTGAAAGCAATGACTTTCGTGTAGCATGCGGAGTTGCGCAAACTAACTTGAGGTATGGATATGTTAGCCAAACCCTTGAAGCACTCAATATTGAGCCTGGAAGATACTGTACAGAGTATAATGACAGAGTGACAACCAAAGCCCTTCAAGATAAAATCAGAAAATAAACTGTGGATTTTAAACTCAGAAGGTCTCAACTTAATTCTCAAAAGTGTTCATAGACAGCCAGGAAAGGAGCTCGAGAGGTCAAACCTTATGAAACAGGTATTGGCCTAAATCTTGAGTTGACATCAATCATGTCCTCTTCTACTACCGATTGTCAAGCACATGTAATGGCAATGCCACCTAACCAGTTTAAAGAAATTGAAAACTTTGCCCCGAAGGTTACCCTTAGGCCTGTAGCAAAACACGTGAAATATGACGATAACATATGCTACAACTTCTTAATTTTTGACACCGAAACAAATGCAACTGGTAAATCTGCCGATCTGCCAACTATCAGTAATTGACAAATCAGCTTCACACAAGTTCTCAGTCTACATTATGCTCACACAGAACATCGATTTGTGTGCTTCAAAAGTTAATAAACTAAAAATAGTAAACTTCAACGGAGAGCGTAAACTGTACAAGGACGACAAAGTAAGAGCTACCTTAAGTAACTTACCTTTTGATACTGCGATTGCTCAATTCAAGAGCTATCTCTCACAATCCATAAACATAGCCAAGAACACCACCAACAAACAAGTCCGTATGGTTCTCATTGGAGACAATGCCTCCATGTTCGGCGCTCCGATTCTTTTAAGAAATGCTGGAAAGGAATTCTCCTCTGAGCAGCAATCTGTGGATGTCTGGTTTGCTGATTCTCTTTCTCTGTTCAAAGAACTTATTGAAAGTCAACTACCTGCTTTATGGAACGCCGATGGCACATTTCCGAAGACTAATCAGTCCTCTATCTACGAGACCCCCTTTAATCAAACCTTCGATGCACACGATGCCTTGGAAGATGTTCTTGCCCTAAGAGAGATTCTCTTTTCTTTAAAATTGAAATTGTCAAATAAAACCATCATAGAAAACTTAGCACTCACCAACACAAATCATACATTCGAGGACTTGGTGTATCTCGATGGTCGCCACAAAATATTGCAATCCTTCCAAGCTAAGCTATACAATCCAGAAAGAAACGATGGTGTCATAGAGAAAAGCATAGCAGAAAAAATTGCCGGGAGTGGTTTGGCATATGAAAATTTGAAGAACGTGTATAGCCATTACGGGGCAATTTTGTTGAGACCAGCATCATGTGCAACATCACGATCACCACGAGTAACTTGCACTGGTCGAACTTTAGCAGTCGTCATTGCTCATTTCCAATGTGCTAGCTGTCCATAGGGTAAGATTTCCTTGTTTTAAATTTTCATCTCATCAGCTTTTAGGTAGGACATAGGAGCTCAAAACAATTTACCTTGCTGTTAGAATTTTCGAACACACCACTGACGGCAGTGGGCCATTGATACGCACATGGGCGTGGTCGTCTCGAGTTCTTATGACGTCACAAACAAGCAAACAAAGAAAAACTGTGCTCACGTTTCTTCTGTTTCCTTCCATGAAATTTTGCGAAAGTTTGCATACTTCATGATATAGAAGCCTACTTTACAATACCATTTTGAAACAAAATTTTATCTGAGGATTTCTTATTTTTAATTAAAAATAGGAACTTGACTGTAAGATTTTTAAGAAGCCATGAGATAAATTTTTCATTTTTTCCTTTTTGTGGAATTTAATTCATTTAAATTGTTTAAAAAATTCTATTAGCTCCGTCAAGGAAAACGTTTATTTTCTAGAAAGTATTTTTTTATGCTCTTTTAAATGAAATACATGTATAGTAGATTATTCTCCTATAAATATTTGCTGAGATATTAATGATGACTTATATGACCTTTTCCATGCCCTTTTTTGATGAGACAAGAGATTTTTAATTATCCGTTGTTGAAGGTTAACTGGAATATCTAAGGTAATAATAACCAGTACTTGAAACTGGCAGTCGTCCAGTGGTCCAAGATGACTAAAAAACAGTCTGGACAGCCATGTTTTCCGTAAAATTAAAGACCTGGTTGTCTGAGGAAATTAACATCGGACAACCCAGGAGAAATTGAAGTATTAACATTACTGTGAAGTCCAACCGAATAACAAAATAGAGGTGTATAAAAGATTTAAATCTGGTGTTTTTGTTCATCATGTTTTCAAACCCAGGCCTCCCCAAAATATTATGGCGTGCAGGTAATCATTCTTTTCTGAGGCATTGTGGGAATGTACCACCAAGTTTTCAAAAGATAAGAAAATTCTGTTAATTAATCAGGGCTGTTGAAGAGTAGCTAGCCAGCTGCAGCAAAAATCGCCAATGCTTAATTATAGGTTTGTGAACTACATGTAGGCTGTTATTTAGAGTACTCAAATAGCGTATCTTTCAAAAAACAGTGGACTTTATTTTGGTTGCCATTCCTTACTGAATGTTTGACTGCAGGTCTTTGATAGGCTTTTCATTGAAACAACATGAGCTCACAGGCTTTTTGCTGCTGTTTCTGTATGTCTCTTACGTGAATATGCAAATGCTATACTTTCTGTTTCATAGAAGTACTTTTACTAAGGGTTAAGTTGTTTATGTAAAAGTGCGAACATCCTGCTTGAACGATGTTTCAAGGAAGCCGTTTTGTGCCACTTTGCGTCATTTACGTCAAATAAAAGAAACGCTCTGACTACAATTTTTTAGAGAGCTTCAAATCCTTTGGAAATCCGCTGAAACTCTTCACTCTTAATAAGTCAACCTGGTCTTTATTTCAGTATTTTAAGGGCCACCAAGCAGTCATCAGGGCAACAAGAGCCAGGGGTCAGGTTGTCCTGCATTTGGAATAAGGACAACTTGGATATTTTTTAATTTCCAGCATTAAAATATCCTCTGCTAAATTTCAATTTTTCTCAATACTCCAGTTACTTATTTCCTAAAGTATTTTAGTGCCAAATTTTCGTGAAATCCTAGATAACGAGTGGTTCTTGGGAAATATGCATATTTCCGTGAAAGCTATTCCATATTCAATCGCAATTTTTTGACTTATGGTGCATGCGCTACATTTACTGGGTTCTTTTGGTAACATTTGGGAGAAAAATCTGAGAATTACTGGGTTCTTTGTGTTCTGTCGTCCTAAGAGGCCCTCAACGTCATCTGGTTTGCATTTAGCGAGCATGGAACCGTTTGGGAAGTAAAGATGGCTATACAACACAAGAACACTACTATTTGACGGCCAATATCACGACCAAATTGATGATGTGGTTATGTGCTCTCCTTTGGATCCTGTTTTGGCTAATATCTTTATGTGCCATGTTGAAGAGAAATGGGCTTTTAACAATAGCGCTCGCCCTTCTATTTGGTTTCGATACATTGACGATACCTTCACCTTGTTCAACAGTAAAAGCACAGCATCTCAGTTTCTACACTACCTCAATAACTGTCACACTAATATAATCAAATTCATTTACCGAAAGAAGACCTTTACCGGCCTGTACACAAAATGGGACTCACACCTAGGAAATACAAAATAAACTTCATCCTTGTGCTCACTTTTTGTTGTTTTTGCATCTGTGAACTTGTCACCTTCTCTTTTGGGCTCTTGTTTGAATGAAATGAGCAAGTTGTTGTTGCAAAACGGTTACCCTACTGGTGTTACAACATAAATGACATTCTGAACAGGCAACAAAACAGACTGAGCAATCCAATCACCACAGTCCCCAAAAAGGAAATTATCTTAGTTCTACCTTATTTAGGCAAAATTATTATTACTAAACAGCTGAAGACCTACAGTAATAAATTTTATGGCTGTATTAATCTTAGGGTTCTTTTCCAAAGCGCTCATGGCATCAAGTATTTTTTTTCCCTACAAAGATAGGATCAATCGTTCCCAACTGTCAAAAGTTGTATATAAGGCTAGTTGTTAAAGGTTCCAAAATACCATTTTGCATAACATGGTATGGTCAAATTAAGCAATTGGGCATCAGGTTCAAATGTATATTGCATCCATCACCAAAAAATGTTTCAATTTCACATTTACATATATCAAAGTATCCAAATAATTTACCATCATTTTCAAACAATGCACCATCAAATTACAATAAAGGAGCCAAAATTTGAAAATTTTATGTGGTCTTCCATAATGCTAAAATTCTGTCTATTTTTGACCCTTTGGCCTTTTATACTTGTGTGACAATCTGTATTAAAGATGCTCTCTTGTATTTAAAATGTTTGTTCCTGGACACCTCTTAAGATAAAAGTCAGAGAAGTCAAATGGAGCAAGTCTATTACAGATTTTTTAGCCCATAACATAGACACTGTGAACTTTGCCACCCTGATTGTGTTTTAGCCGACTACCATTTGAGTCGGCTTCAAATGTTTTTGACATTCCATTTATGATTAATGCAGCATTTGTATTTCCAAGTGTTCTACTAAGGTGATAGCTTAAGGCAGACTCATCAGCAGCACAAGCCTCTTTTATGAAACACAATGTCAATTTTTTTTCATAATTTAAACTGTCCAGACTGTTTCTCCTAAGAGGAATGGCCTCCACAGTCTACTCCAAGGAAAATTGGATTATAGGAGGAAATGAATGATTTCCCCCCAATATACAAGAAATAAAGGCCACAATCCAGTTGCGGCTTAGAGGTTGACTCTTATTAATTTGGAGCAGCTGTTTATTTGTCTTAAAAGGGAAATAACTGTGCATGCATTCCCGAGGTGTCCTCCTGTTGTTGACTGTGACAAGAAAACAGGTCACTCCAAGGAAGTAACAATGTCTGTAGTGGAAGGAGGGACATGAGGTATGGAGGCTTGTGATGTCAAAGCTATTGGTGGATTGTGAGATGGTGGTTGTGCTGATGATTGTGTTGTTTGTTGAGAAGATTGACTGCTTGACTGCAATAGGATGGGGTATGTAATGCCAGAACCATGAGGTCTGCGGTGTCCAATAAAACTTATGAAAAATTGTCTGATTACAGACCTCGGATACACACAGTTGGTTACCCAATATACCACTGACTACCATACACAGATTGATCACATTTATACCAATGAACCCCAACTTGTCCAATCTGCAGGCACACTGGAGTCTTGCTATTAGCAGTGATCAGAAGCCTATCTTCATTTGAAGTCTGTGACACAGCTTTCAAGGAAATGACTCATTTCCTTGAAAGCTGAGTGAATATATCATTTTTTTCTAATTAACTTGTGATGCATCATATGATACCTTGTACAATAGTTGCATAAGATACATTTTACATTGTACCAGAAATCAACATTGCAACCATGATGTATTGAGATACTTTTTTGAATCATGGATTTAACACTCACAGGAAACAAATTAAAACATTTTGTTGCCATGACAGGATGTTTCTAGAATTTGTATATCAGATAAACTTTTTCCAGAATTTGTATATCAGATAAAATTTCCAAGTGAACAATACATAGTTTATGTTATGGGGTGAAGGTGGATCTCCTTCCCTTAAGCCTTTCCTGTACTGAACAATTAGGTAAGTTACTAACCAACATTGGCAACTTGCCAGAAAACAACTCATCACCAAAACGGATTGAAATAATGTGCCAAGTGCAAATAAATGCAACCTTCCCTACAAACATGTCAAGAAATGCAAAATTGCTAAAAATTGGTTTGAAACACTTCAACTTAAGTCACCTCTTGGAAAAAGGCACAAAGAAAAAAAAATAACCGAAAGTAAAAATGTTGTTGTGGGAAAGCTGGAAGTAGAGGAAAACTTGCCAAAAAATGTATATTTCCAACAAATACAAATACGTTACAACAGTTTAAATATTGTAAAACCCCTTTCCTATACTTTGTTTACAACTTTTCATGCATCTTCGGCCCCGGGGGTGGGGGACTCCCATATAAAAGGACTGGGTGCTCGTCGTACCTTTTGGGGTCAAAAAAATGGTTTTGGTACCTCTTAGGGTGCTCAGCCTCAACACGTCCACAGTGGAAGCTTTTGTGATACTTTTCATATATTGAGCCAAGAAATATATGACAGGAGATATCTGATTATTAACTTTGCGAGTAGAAGGTATTTGAAGCAATAATTGCTTCTATTTCCCTCTACTTGTAAAGAAGACAATTATTGTCTTTAACACTTAAAAACTATGAATGTGTCGGTTAATTTGTTGTTTTAGAACTGGTCACCTCTTAAAGATGAAAAATATTTGAAGCCAAGCCCTCAAAATAGGATCTCTACCTGGGCTTCTTTTCAAAATTTCTGACGATCACCCCTGTTCTTTTCATATGGAGGTCCCCCACCCCCCCCCCCCCCCCCCCCCCCCCCCCCCCCTCTCTATATTTTTCTCTTCCACTTTCTTTTTCCCCAACCACACCATAACAAAAAAAAAAATATTTCTCTTTCAACCACCAAAAAAAAATATCCTCAATATT
>Ga0126338_10002207_pt1 | contig 13265 bp, 11 predicted proteins | sample OrbCmetagenome_2_FD_92529 | JGI IMG/M metagenome (GOLD analysis project Ga0126338, IMG submission 92529) | Coral microbial communities from Petempiche,Puerto Morelos, Mexico - Orbicella C C metagenome | ecosystem: Host-associated > Invertebrates > Cnidaria > Coral | place: Petempiche,Puerto... | reverse complement strand
TCAAAATTTTTCTCTTTTTTTTTTTTTTTTTTTTTTTTTTTAAATAGACCAAAATTTTCTCTTTTTTTTTTTTTTTTTTATAAAACTCTCTGCGATTTTTTTTTTCAAAAAAATTTTTTTCAATATTTTTTTTTTTAAAATTATTATTTTATTTTAATATAATTTTTTTTTTTTTTTTTTTTTTTTTTTTTTGATTTGCAACAGGCCCAAACATCACCTGTTATATCTTTATTATAATGAAACCTCTTGAGATTGTCCATCTCAAAGTGATTATTTCACAGTAGTTTTTTTTGTAAATTAGTGATGCACAAAGCTAATAAACTTCCATCTAGTTCTAATCCGGTTTTCAGGTTCCCAAACTTCACGATGGGTTAAGGCTGAAAGAACATAACGCCGGCGCACTCACTATCTTGATGTATATAGGCGGTTCGTTTAATTAGTTAACGGCTGTGGTCCATCTCCCGCAAAGCCTACGCTTTAAAAGGTTGAAAATGAAAAATATTGTTGTGATCTCAAAAAAGGACTGTCCAATTTTCAAAGTTTCACTTCAACTGTAGTAAATGAGTGCTGTGTTATTCCGATTGCCATGATTTTAAAGTCGCATTTTGAGTGGTTCTTTTCAATCCTAGTTCACAATTATTGAAAAAAAACTGCGCATAATATGTATATTTTTTAAACCGTAGCCTAAACACAATAGGATGTTATGTCTTGGTTTTATCTATTCGTATGATTTGACAGCGCTTTATAAGCCTTTTGTCGTCGCTGAATAAGTTTCATGACTTTTTTCACCAACACAGCCTCGAATTTGATGAGCCTTGTATTCATCACAAGGATTTCCTTCCTAAAAAAAATAAAGGCTTTTGCAGGAAACTTCATTTCCTTATTAAAACTAATATTCAATGCTTAATGAGCGACATTTCACAGCGTGCTGACAAATGTACTTTCCAACTGATTTACTTTCTTTTAGTTTACGATTGAACTGAATTTAAACCTGTGAAAGCATTTTGAAGCTTTCAAGGATACATTTCTCGCTATTGCTTTTACAGATTTTGGAAGGTATCGATATATTTTACGCGGTACAATGGGAAGCCAGTCACAGAGTGCAACTGTCGAGAATGATCCACCATTTCTTGGCATTAATTCAGTTTACTTTCTTTTCCTGTTGCGGTAAAATACGACGTAAAAAACGTCGACATTTTAAGCTGCCCACTTCTTTGGCTTTTATAATAATTATTAATAGTTTTTCACAGTTTTCTAACGATATATTTTTTTCATACGACAATTTTGCTTCCTCTTTGCACTTTAGATTGAAAGTCAACTACAGTTTCTATGGCATTTTCCATTGTAATTAGGTGAAAATCTTTTTAATACCGGTAAGTTAACATTCATTTGATGAGCTAAACAGTGAAATGTAGTGAAAGTGCATTTGGGACTCATAAATCATGCAAATTTAATGTCAGACTGTGTGGAAAACGCAAGTCTTCGCAAAGATTACGTATTTCTTAGAAAGTTCGCATTCTTAATTTTTTCCTTTGGCTGGAAATTCCAATGAGTAACATTTCTTTGAAACATCTCTGAAGTTCTTTCTGTAACAAGCGATCCGAATAAGACATAAGAGGAAAAAGGAACTGTACATGCATATAAACTAAATGGTTTTTGCGAAGTCTGTGCATGTCCATCAATACTACTTTTCCTTGCATTTGATCATAGATGGCATCAGTAGGATGATTCTAAAATACCAGCAACAATCACTCGTATTTTCCTTACGCTTGTCGAATGTAAATCATTTGAATTTGTTTTGTTTTTATGTGGAATACTCTAGCTGGGAAATTACTCCATAACTCCGAAAAAATAAATGTTATGACTAAAGGTAGTTTATTTGAATAACAAATTTTAAGAAAACACCAAAAAAACATATTGAGCCTCGTTTCTTATAGTGGACTATATACGTGAAATTAATTACAAACCAGGCTGGACAGAGTAAGCGGACAATGATCAACAACAACTATATCTTTTTTAATCGTGGGATATTTAGACGACCTTTTAAATTCTCTCTTTTTTAATAACAGACCTACACTTTGAAATTGTCGGGCAATGCCCAGTTTTAATGGTTGAGAAAATATTTTTGCAACAATGCATCGCTGATTATGAGGAGAATGCAGTCTGAGACAAATTTATGGAGACTATTCAGATATCTCCCGGCCAAACGAAAAAAAAAAACCACTAAATTGAAAATTCACAGCTCTGTTGGATCTTAAATGGACACATTGAAAAGGTGGTTTTGTCCCAATGAAAATTTAAATGATTGTCTTAAGAAAAATGCTAACTAATGCAAGGCAGACTTACCTATCTGAATATTCAGGAAAGCGTTTGCAGGCCAGCGCTTTTATCGACTCAATTGGGATTCTAGACTAATTGTTGAGATAAATTTACATTAGTCAGTGCTATCACGCTGACCGAATGGAAAAAACAACGCACCGATTCCCAGTTTTCAGTACAAATGAACATTTAAATGTTGTGGATTTCAGTAACAAGCCAAGCAAATTTCTCCTGAAATTTACTCGGATCGTCTCACGTGCTGAAATTAAGTGGTTTCTCAGGATATTCTTCGAGCAAACCTCATTAGTGTTTTCCGCAAAACAATGTCTCTAAAATATTTTGCCATTTTCTTGAAAGAAGTTGATTGACAGCCTCGTCAACTGCGCTTCCTTTGCCGCCGAACCCTCGTCCTATTTCTCTTTCGACCAACCAGAAAGAGAAATTTTAACTCAATTTTTAATCAACATAAAACATCAGTTTTGACATGTTTTCGTGGAAAATGCATACAGCTGTTGCTGATGCTCCCCTCCAAACTCAGCTTGTGGGCTAAAATAAAAGGCCCTTTCGCAAAACACAAGCAGGGAAATATTAATAACTATTGAAGGAAAATATCCTGTCGAGAAAATACGCCTCACAACGGAGTGAATTTTGAATAAAATATAACTTATGTTAAAACTGTTCCATTATTTAAATTTGTTCGCTCATTTGTATCTTTATGTATAGCAGCTTTACAGGAGGCTTGAGTTTCTCTTCGGTTCTCTCATAGGACGTTTAAGTTTGCGAATTGAATATTTATTTTGACTCAAAAGATCAGTTCCCTAGAGGAATCGAATGATCGAGTTCGTTCTCTCGTTGGTCAACTTCAGTACATCAATATCCAGTGATGTAATTTTTATCTAGGAACAACGGAAAAAACTTGAACCTTTTCATCTCCTACAAGAAGCCAAAACTGCGAGGAACACGCAAACAAGACTGGCACACACGACTATGAATTACTAAACCAACTACTTTCATCTCTGACAAATTTGTCGCCAAGCCTTGCTGTTTTTTCCTTCCTCTTTGCTCGCTCTCTTCTAAAACGTTTCAATGAGCAGATGTAACTCAGTAACCGAGTCTAACATTTTCGATTTTTTTCACTGATATATCTTTCCTTTTTTAGGCGTAAGTTTCGTTGGCTTTAGTTTTAAAGGGAGAAAACATACTGCCAAAATAATTCTCCTAGCAATTGAAAAGGCTTGGCGTAACCCAGTGAAATATGACAAATCAGCTCTAAAATCTGCATGGTTTCTTTGTTGTTTGTTTTCCTCAAAAACTCGCTCCCTGTTTTAATCATTAGATAGCCTGAATTTCAATGTTGGAACCCAGTTTAATAGTCTTGTCTCCTTCTCGGGCTTTCTAGCTTTAAAGAAAGATTGCAATACGAAAGAAATATATAATTGCTGGCTCTATTTGTTCCACTCGGACGAAATTGCGTTGGCGTTGGTTGCGAATGCTTCCTCTGTTGACCTTATTCTTTCTTAGTTCTTCAAATGAAAGCAATTTTTTCATTTGTTAAAAATGAATTGTACGTTTTCGCCCCGTTTCGTCGACATAATCAAGTAGTTATTTTTTTGATTTTCCTTTCCTTTTTATAAAAATATCCCTTACTCGGCGAGTTCAGCTGCTGGCCTAGCTAGGAAATGGAATAGTCAGACTTGAGCGAGACTGAATACAAATCAAATTAAGTTTATCCTTGTGAAAGAGATGAGATATGTTTCGTGGTCAAATGCAGTCTTTTGACTTTTGTACCGAAGCACTTTATCAAGAAAACTGCATGGACATGTTGTGTCAACTCTTTTGGAAACCGCTTCTAAAATGTTATCTGTGCACTGAGTGATATTGTTCTATTGCTTTTTTTTCCTAGGAATGGTAAATATACAAACGTTTCTTCCTCATCCCCAAAGAAAGACCATTTCTGCTCTCTGTGTGTTGATAACTACAAGGCCGATAATCTAACGAATACGATAAGGCGCCAACTGATTTTTCACGATAAATAGAACTCTCCCTATATTGTACGAAGCTTGAGAAGCACACCAACTCAAGAAATCTGAATTGCGCAAATCTGAACATTGACTTTTCTCGACAAATGGTTCCTCGAGGTAACGACACGACCCGTCTAGGCATATTTTTCGCTCGCTATAGGAAGAAAAGTTTTGCGATGCCTGTAAACATCGCGCTGGGAAGGCAAAGATTGAGAAGGTCATTTTGCTATGATCAGTAATCAAAATCATTGTGATCTGAAGAAAGTTAAGGTGATTATGACCTACAAAATTTGCAATTTTTCATCTTGTTGCTTGACGCACACAGTCTTTATACTACAGATTTCGTGGTCTCTAGAAATGGTGTTCATTTTAGAGACTGGGATTGTCTAATATATATCTATATATTTTTTTTTTGGTTTGTTTTTTTCGGGCGAAGTAAGACGCGAAGTTGAGGCGTGAACCGCCCGAAAAGGACTTTTATTTTGACTGTCAGAAAAGTGACTTTGAGAGAAAAAACATAAGAGTAATTTCATGGTTTCCTTCCTTCAAAATTCTATCAGTTTAATAGAGGTACTTCATCATCATTCCCGGCATAGCACCTGAGACATTCAACCATACAGGAAGCAAGCTTAATGTATTGTTCCTTAGTAAAGGCGTATTTCCGAATTATACAAATTATTTTGTAGGGTTTTCTGTTAAATGGAGGTATTGCTATTCCTTCTTTTGGAAGATTTTCGTCACGGCATTTTACCCGCCATTTTTTTGCGGTTTTCTTTAGCCAAAACAACAATCCATCACTCCGCCAAAAAAAACTGTTGGACAATGAACAATCCCTCAATTTCCTCAGTTTTGAAACGCGCCACCGTTTTGAAGGTTTCACTGAAGAAAATCTTCAACAGAAGGAAAGGACGAACACTGATAGCAATGTTAAAAACGAGTCAAATATTCTTGGTTCTAGCCATTTTGGTAAACTTATTAAAAATTTAAAGAACCATGGCGTAGAGTGCAGGTGCCGGGCGGGAGATATTCACGGAGAATGAAACTTTTCATCAAATCCTTACTTCATTGCAAACTATTAAAGTTTCAAAGGAGAGGCAAACATACGACAAAAAAGAACTATATCTCAAAATTTTCGATATTTGTCACGATATCAACACAATGCATAACTCTCAAATGGGAAAATTTCCCTTAGAAACTGTCTAGAGCTAAAAGATCTTTTAAAAAGCGCTCTATATTTGCATACAACCATGATTTCGGGAACCAAAATACTAGAAATATTGAAGCAGCAAGAAAAGCAAAGGATTTACAAGCGTAAAGTTACTTTTACTACATGGATTGTTGAATTTTCTATTTCTTTATTTCCTTTTTGCCGTCACAGAAAAGCATTTCATGTTGTAATAAAAGATCATACTAACCGCTTAAGTTATCTGGAGGATCCGACGGGGAACGAATTATATCGAGTAAACGTGTTTCCAAAGACGGGAATTTCATTGAATCCTGAATGGAGAAAAGAAGACAAAAGGTCCATTAGCGATCAAAGTCTAAGATATTCAAAGCTGTAAAAATTTACCTAAATTTCTAGTTTTATTAAGCCGTAATTTTGAAGCAGCTGTACCTCTTGGCCAATTTTTTTCCGTCATTAATTTATGTATGGTATCGGTGAAAGAACGGGGGAAAACATCGTTGGGAATCCACGTTCATCATTTGATATTGACTGTCGTCCTCCTTACGGATTTGAAACAAAACACTGAATGGTTTTCAACAGACATGCCCCTTTAAATAGAGAAATAAAATTGTGCTTGACCATCACTAACTAGCGCTATGTTTCTCGTTACTTCGGTTCAAACAAATAATCTTCATTTTGGAAACTGGGTTTAAGATGAATCACCCAAAATATCGCGATTTAAATATCAGCTTAGTTGTTCTTTTGTACAACAGTCTCGCGCGAAATAAACGCTAAGTTAAGCTTTTTTGCTGTTCAACAGTTTCTTTGACTTTACCTGATAAGAGTATAGCGAGTTTGAAAGCTCACTGGTTTGGCCATGTGAATTTCCAAGGCTGGGAATATCATCCAAGATTGTACCGTCCACAGGCTGCCTATTGAGACTCAAACTTTGTAACCCCTGCGTTATGCTTTGCGTAGAGATAGCCGATCGAGAAACAGGAGCAAACGAATGGTTTGGACGGTGATTTCTCATTCGCGAGGAGCTTGGAAGAGTTAAAGAAGACGGCCGAGAGCTCCTTCCATGTGGGAAATTGATGGCGTTCAATGTATGGTTTGAATGCCGACTGCCCCATGAGTTGTGTTGTTGTGAAGGCCAGCCTGAAATGGATTGCGGAGTTTGTTGATTCCATCCTCCGAGGCTTGTAATAGTCGGCATTGATTTGGTTTGCGTTATAAACGGTGAATTATGAGGCATTGGTCTTCTGGGCTGATGGTTCATTGTTGTTGTCATACTAGTTGGTCCATTTATTCTTCTTGGCTGCGTTATAACCGGAGTGTTAGAAGGCAAATGAATGCCGTTGACTGGCTGAGGAATTGCGGGCTGTACAAATACATCCTCTACGTTGGGTGGCGACCAAAATGTGGTCGATGTCGCGAAATCGTGAAACATGGAGTTCTCTGAATCTCTGGTGAAATTAAGTTTTGTCTGCTCTAAAGCAGTGTTTCCCTGCGTTGAAATTACCTTAGATTTCGACGAATCGTCTAAACAGTCTTCACACGCACCGTTTTTAATATTTTTGTTGTCTGTGTGCTCCTCCTTGAGATTTCCAGGGAAAAAGAGCGACGTCGCTCGCGAGTCGCTGTGATTGTAGTCGACTGGTGAAAGTGATCTTGTTGTGTGGCCAAAATCGGCCATATCCCAGGATTGTAGAAGCTAAGGCGAAATAGTGCCTTAGTCGATTACGTATACAGCAGGTGCTATTGTGTTCACCTCGCCACGTCGTTGCTTTTTCTGTCAAGTTGAACAAGATCCAAGTCAGATGAATGGTTCTGCGGTCCACATCACGTGGTCCTACCTGCTTATGGGAAAATTAATAATGATCACATGAAATCAGATTCGGCGATCGAGGGCGCATTTCTGATGTATTTTTCACATCGGCGGTGTTTGATTTGACCTAAGGAGAAAAATACGATTTTCCGCCCTTATGAAAGAATATTGAATGCGTCGACGCGATTTGAAAGGCCTAGCGGCGTTTTGAGAAAGAACATCCTGTAAAAGCCCGAAATGCTAGCGGAAGATATCTCGCCAACGTAAACAATTAAAAGTATAAATAAGACTGGGAAGGTTTTAGGCTAAATGGATGCGATCGTTTCTTTGCGAACTTCTCCTAGCGCAGTCAATAATAACTTTTAAGCAATCGCCATGATTATTTTTTTGTTTCGCAGTTTGCACGTGGTCTAGGTGGCTCTGAATTCGTCAATCCCTGAATAGACGCTTGTTCTAATGGTCATAATCATTACAAAGGGTCGACTCGTGCCTCGATATATTTACACACGGCAGGTAAAAAAGCCATTGTTCTTTCATCATACGGGATTATAAAAGATGCGTTGGTGTGGCTAAGCCTTTGTAAAGCACTGTCAGTTTATTCCGTTTATTTTAGACTCGAAACTTACACAGCCTTTCGCCATAGCTGAAATTAATTTCTCAAAATCATTACAAATATTTCTTTTCGAGTAAGAAAAAAATTGCACCTACATTACTCATCCATCAGTTGGTCTTCTTTCGCCGCATAGATAATGCGTTAAACAGTTTATTTTGATTGGCTGACGATTTCTATGTGCAGATTAATCTTTGATCTCATTGGTCGAGAGCTTCTTGTCTCTTTGTCTTTTTATACTTCCAGCTGCTGCTGCCATGCTATTGTCGCGTAAACAAATTCTTACTTGAAAGAAATTTTCGACTTGCTAAGTAAAGCATGTGTGAATTCGGATCTTTTTAATTTCTTTGCAATTTTATGTGTCTTCAGGATGCTTGCTTTTTCCATCATGTTGTAAAGAGTAACGGAATAAATAAACCCTAAATATCGATCTCGATCAGCTAAGCAGCGCACATAGAAAAGGGGAAATAAACAACAAGCGAAGGGAAACAAATGCAAATTGTTTTTAATGGCTAGATTCATCAAGAATAGACTAAGAATTTTGAACTTTTTTTGCTAAATTTTCATCAATTCCGAATCAATCGAAACCGGAAGTATATTTGTCCTGTTGTGGCCTCTGATTGGATAAAAGTCAACTTGGTCATTCGACGCCATGTTGGAAGTTTGCTTTTGTGTTGTGTGAATACAGACGGAAATCTCTCAGCTATCACTTTGCTTTTTGTCTTGATGCTTCCATTCACGGAATAGATTCTGAGTGTTTGAATGGCTTCCTCTCGCGCAGATGACTGGGATGTAAGGTAAGTTAGCTTAAGCGAAATAATCGAGCTGTACTTTGTTCAGTGAGAAAATGCTTACACTGTGCTTTCGATAAGCTAGCTAAGCTTGACTTAAAAATACAGAAAATTAGCATATTTTATTCTTAATGAACCAGCAGAACGAGAAGACCTTTTAATGTTTATATTTTATTTCGCTCATGTAGTCAACACTAGTGGATCTTCACTCTTTTGATCAATTCGTGCTTGTGCTGCAAACATGTCCATAATCTGCACGAAAGCGAAAGAACTTTAAACTTCTTGCAAAGGAAGCGATCGTCACGCATTTTGTTATGTATGTCTCACGTTCTGGGGAGTTTGGAATCTCATGTGTTTTATTTTCAACTAAATAAAACACTATCTGAACAATTGGGCAATTTAGCCCAGTCATTCTCTTATAACTTCTTACACTGTTAGCTCTCTCTCAGGCAAACAATCTTACTGTCCGTTGCAAGAAGTGTCTGTCCTAGTCATTGACATCAGAGCGAGATCATTATTTGTTACAGGGTAGAAAACATGGTCTATGTTTCTATTTAACATGCAGATTATATTATGAGCTTCAGATAAATGACAAGGAGGCAGCCCAAATCAACTGTCAAGCATAGGAATTGAGAGTGCATAATCTAATTAGCAATTAGATTATGAGCTTGAGATTTGTATGAGGTGATGGTTGATTTGGCCTTTGGCCTCATCAACTATCACCTCATTGAAATGAATTATCTAATTGTTTTAGTAGACTTCTAACCAAAATTTGCTTTAAATAATGATTCCAATTATATCTAGTCTTGGTATTAAACTTCATGCTTTGGAAAATTTGCGAGGACTGAATTGTCAATTTGACATTTGCAGTTGTGTATGCGTGCTTAGCAGTTTCTTTAAAAAAAGTTCTATTTTTTTATTTCAAGAAACCACGAATGTTCTTCTTTTAGTCTTCTCAGGAATTTCATTATCCATTTGCTTGACAACGTTTTTCAAAACTTCAGAGAAACAAGGAAACGTTGCAATTTTGTCAACCACACCAAGCCACTGCACACTAATGGCTGATAGTGTGCAATGGCTCAGCCAATCAATTACAGCATTTGCATTAGTGTTCAAGTAGAATTCCACTAAATATATTTAGTGTAAATCTACTAGCGCTCTATCACAAAGGCAGTTCTCTGATTGGCTACGCTACTCACTATCTATTCTGTGATAAATGGTGAGTAGCTAGCAGTGAGCCCTTGTTAACAAAATGACGGTTGCTTCTTAGTGGTTACGAAGAGGTGGCCAACATTTTGTCAGCAACTCCAGGCTGCTAGACTACTCACTACAGTATCTACAACAGATTATATAATATGTCAAGTTATTCTCGCATTTCGATTGGTTTTTACCTATGATCTATTAGAGGACAGACACAAAAATGATGTCATTATAATTTAGAAACATTTTCCCCCTGTCTTGTAAAATGGTAGAAAGTTTTTTGAATATAGATAATATTTTACCAGACTGGACAAAGGAAAATGAAGAAAAAATTTCTTGTTGAGGCCGTGAAGGGGGAGGGGGGGACTCCAAAAAAAAATTGGGTGGGGATGTGCCGCCTGCTCCCCAAAACCCTTACCCTGTTTATGACCAAAATCTTCAATTTTCCCTTTGCTATTTATGACCTGACCAAAAATTAGACACCCTATTTCAGACTGTTGTGGCTGGCACAGTTGCACTAAAAGTAATTTATGTTTCAATTTACCCATTATAACAACAAACCCTAATGAGAATGAAATGTGTGCTGAGCTCTGTTCGTAAGGGCAATACAAACAACAGGATGGAGAAAAATGGCTATGTGAAATTCAACACATAGCCCGCTTATTAAACTCTGAAAATCCAATACACAAGCTTTTGATTAAATATGTATTGCCTGCGAAGGTGAGGGCATAAACCGCCAAAGACCTTGCAAAGCAAGAGTACACCCCACCCCAGCACAAATTCCATTCTGACAAATGAAGTATTATAAGTAATGTAAACGTAATGCATTAATGAAGTATAGTAAATAATGGGGAATTTGATCTTATAGATAAAACTCACCAGGTGCAGGATATCAAAAATGGGATCCCAAAGTCGTGCCACTTTTGCAGGCAATAACATGGGAATCCCCTCTACATAGAATTAAGAAACAGATTCCAGAGAAGTTATCCTGATATATGTTTTGAAATCATGAGATTTCCATCTACCCAGTTGCTTAATTTTTGTGTCAGAAAAGCCCTGTTCAGCTGCATGAGTAGCAGTACCAATCCTAAAGCTCTGTCCTTTATACCTCTTAGGGTCCAAGTTGCACAGTTGAATAACTGAGCAAAGCATTTTACAAAAATCGCTTCTCAAAACCGGCAACCCCTTCTGATTAATAAAAAGTGGGCCTTGTACTGTGCCATGAATCGAAATGTGAACTAATGCCCTCATTATCAGTAAAAAATGTAAGGCACTTGTCCCTTATATTGTTGCCCCACAACAGTAAACTCGGAACAATAGGTAAAATACGAGGATAGCAATATTTTGACCTTGCCACCAAATGGGCCATTCTCCATAGCATCAGTGAGTACCAAATAGAGCTCCAAAACCAGGTGCCCCCACTGCATCAGTCAATAACAGGAGACTTACACTGTTTTCTCATTAAGGAAAAATGATTTACCATTATATTCTTTTATAAACTGTGGCCAAGTAAGCAAATCAGCCTTAAACTACGTGGATATACAAACAACTGCTACTATTTAAGGACTATGATCTTCCCCCAAATACAAGCACAAACCTCACCCAGACATTTGGGATTTAAATAGTGCAAACTCAAAAATATTATTATTTATATTATTGCAAAATGTTGGAAAAAACTTTCAATTTTCTCGAATTGAAGTCAGTGCTATCTTTGCAACGGAAAGCTGAAAAATGCAAAATTTAAATTAATTAATTCAATTTACCTTATATAATCAGTCTCAGTGGCAAAATCAGTTATTAGTGTCTTACTACTATTGTTCTAATATGAATGTAAGAAGCATCAGTAATGGTATTAGTTTCGTAACTTATAAAGGGTAAATGTATTGTTTTGTAGAGTAAATTATGCAAATTTTAGTATTGTCAGTAGCATGTGTAATTGCATTGTATTGTTAATTAGGGTAAGTCGTGTTAGTAGTTGTATCACTTCTGTAATTAGTAATTGTAGTACTGTTGTAAAAAAAAAAATATATATATATATATATGCAAACAATAACCTGGCCTTTTGAGCCCAATGGTCAATAAGCCAACGGAAGAAGGTACGGCCTGGAACAACAACTGAACAAGCAAAATTTAGTACCCCAGTAAGCGACTATAACTCTCTCAATGTTGCCTTCTCCTTTTTAATAAAGCTGGCAATCAAATTATTGCAAACATCTCAATAACTTAATTTCAGGGAGGTGAAATTCACAATGGATAGTGTCTAGCTCCACGCTTGCAAATGTCAAAATCGTAGAAGGCCAAACATTTTTTTTCTGGTGCCATGGGAATGCCCAAAAAATCACACAGACCTAAGACAGTCGAAGACTCATTGAACACTGACTTGCTGTTGGCTGAATAAGGAGAAAGTCATCCAGCAAGTGAATGAGATTAACTAAACAAAGTTTATCCTTGGCAATTAATCCAGTTGATTGCTGTACTGAAAGTCTCACAGGTTTTGCAAGCGCTGGAAAACCTCATAGGCTTGCATGTATCAAAATAATATCATCCATTCCATTTGATGCCCAAAAGATGATAATCTTGGGGATTTACCGTTACAGGTAAAATGCTGAGATTGTTATATTTATAAGGACCAACACCTGTCTGTCTTATCAATTTGATACCCTTGTCAACATTAGCATTTTGAACACTTGAATGTTCATGGGAAATCTCATTATTAACAGATTCACCACTGGGATATGAAATGTGACAGATCATACGAAAATCCCCTGGGCTTTTCTTTGGAACAATACCCAAGGGCGATATTCTGGAAACAGGAAATGGTGGCGAATCTAAAGGTCCAGCCAACCTATGGGCCTTCAGCTCCTTAGCTCCTTTTTGATCAACCACTTCAGGTTGTTGTCTGGAAGATAGTAAATTAGGAGATTCATAAGATCTACTTTGACCAACAGAAAAAGGATGAAAGCCATACTGAGATCCATCAATTAAGAACACTTGATTATGAAAGTAATACCCTTCCAGCAAAAGCTCAAGTCGTTCTACCTTTACTGGTGTTGGGAGTGGCAGAATTAGCAGCAAGAGATTTTCCATTGAAGGGATGAGAATTGTTGCAATTAATCATCATTTGATGATTCTTCTGAAGTAATGGGCAGAAATGTTTATAATTACATCCAACAAACATGAAGCCTTTATGATACTTCCAGCAGTAACCCTTGGGTATACGAAAGCCTGACTTTGATTCACCCTTAATCTTCTTTACCGAATTCATCTAAGAAAAAGTATGTCTGGGTAGCTGTGATCTGATCCACAACTCGGAGTGCACTTGTGGAGATAT
>Ga0126338_10002206_pt1 | contig 13266 bp, 7 predicted proteins | sample OrbCmetagenome_2_FD_92529 | JGI IMG/M metagenome (GOLD analysis project Ga0126338, IMG submission 92529) | Coral microbial communities from Petempiche,Puerto Morelos, Mexico - Orbicella C C metagenome | ecosystem: Host-associated > Invertebrates > Cnidaria > Coral | place: Petempiche,Puerto... | reverse complement strand
GCGTATCTACAACATCAGAGTTCAAAGCTGTTTTCTTGTTGTTGGTCAGGATAACATCCAGCAATGTTTCTGAAGTTCTAGCTTTTCGAGTTGCTTTGTTTATAAGACAATGGAGATCGAAAAAGTCCAACAAATCCAGCAGAGTTCGGCCATCCTTAGCCGGAGGCCTATCCGGGTCCAGCAAGTCCGCGTTTAGGTCTCCCAAATAATACACGTTGCGAGAGATCGCGATAGTAGCCTCAAAGATTGATGATAGTTCACATTTCCATACAGTTTTGGGAACGCCCGGTGGTCTATATATCCCAACAATAGTAATCCAATTTCTTCCCAGTTTCAGTTTAAGTGCTATGAATTCAGTCTTGAAGCCGTCCACACGAAAACACAAAGCCGGCGTTTTCAAATTCCTCCGGTTTGAAGAGCGTTTTCGAAAAGTTTCGTTTTCGTGACGGATTCGTGTGGACGGTTGGCCTAGCCGTAGAAATGAAGCTGCGCTTTCAAATTTCTCCGGCGTAGGGTGGACGCTGTCTGAAACGCGGTAGCCTTTGACCAGTTGCAAGGGATTTGTACATTATATCTCGCGATAACTTAGATTCGCTGTTCGTGGTTAAAGTTTCCGCAAAATGACAAACTTTGGTCACTTTACGTTGCTGTTTTATAGTGTACAGAGGAAAATAATAATAACTTAATTAAGTGTCGAATGTATTTAGCACTGTTGTGCTAACTGGGGACACTGTAAATAAATAACCAAATATTGCAAATAGAAAATAAACTGTTAAGAATCCCAAATGGCGGGAGGCTGACCAGTCGACTATTTACACAACGCGGTCGAGGAGTTGAACTCGGAACTACCGAGGTTGTATAACGCACCATCACGGCTAAACTGGCCAATCACTTTCAACGGACCAGACTTAAAATATTATCGACTGACAAACACTACTCACTTGACTCTGACGACGACTTCCGCTCAGGTTGTCGAAACGTCAGTCACCAACAACAGTTCTTTTCCGAGCTACCCTCACCCATCTCGTGGCATGAATATCATTAATAACAGTGCAATTGTCATGCTTTCTATGAAGTGCTTTCCTACTCACCCCAATAAGTGTTATTCCCGAGGGACCGGCACTTCCAACAGGACCGGGGGGACCTTGACCCCCTGGAGCTCCGACTTCCCCCTGTAAAAATGAAATGCCCATACGAAAGGCTATGGATTAGTCCTCGACAAGATAAGATTAAGGTTCTCTCTTGTTCTCGATCATTGAGGTTCCCCGATGCGTTTTTTTCCTCATTGTTGCATGTGTTCTTTTCTTCACAAACACACAACGACGCTATCACAACCTAAGTGTGAGTGAAATTTTGCCATAGTTGGAATTCCAGAAAGTTTGAATTTTTTGCACATAAAACAATCTTGACAGGCATTATCAAACGCCCATTTTGGACCCCCTTTGATCATGGTAACGGAATACAAACATGAAAACGGGCTTTTATTTGACGAAGATTGCATTTGTTGACTTTCCTAGGAGAGTATAAGGTTTGCATTTAACGAAAGTCTGCTAACAAAGTCCATCCTACCGGTCTACCGAGAATTCCAGGACCTCCAGCATCACCAGTTTCACCCTGAAGAAAAGAAGAAAATTAATTATACCATAGCGAAAAATAACAGAATCAAAATATCGAAATTGATTAAAACCAAGTGGCGCCAGCTACATCAGGCCGGAAACCGCATGAATAAAGAACTGGGCACAGCGGCCCTGATCCTCTGCAAAAAATATAAGGTCTGTCACCTACGCAGGTAAATATTTGCTTGGACGAATGGGCAACTGCCCCATGCGTCAACCGCGATCATTTAATCTTTCTTTATTTGTAACATTTCAGTTGCGCGTTCAGTTCACACGTGTTCAATGTCCTAAACACAAGACTGCATACAGTATCATGACACAACTAACAGCCATTTACTGCTTTTCGGTTGCCCACTGAAACACGAGATAATTTTGTTTCTTTTTTGGACTATCCGCGCCAGTAGCGGATACGGAGGTGCTAAAATATGGGTGGGGGTGAGACTGCTGACTGGCCCATCTTTGTTCTATTAGGGCGGAAAGCGATTTTAGGCTTTCGGCTGTTATATTTTTCCGCAAAAATAGGAAAGGGGTTAGGAAGGGGGATTGGGGAAACGGTCCCCACCCCTTAATCCGCCACTGCTGTTTTGACGTAACTAAATTATAAGATTTATGTACCGGTATTCCAGGTGGCCCAGAGATCCCTTGTTCTCCCGGTCTTCCTGGCTCCCCTTTAGGCGGAAGAGTCTGCAGTAAGGACAAAAAACAATTTTTACAGTAAAACCGCACGATGTTCAGCGCGCGGACACTAGCAGCAAGGTTTCTGAGTATTCGTCCAAAATTTCACAATACCGGTTTGGGCGTTCACTCACTTCCAACAAGCTAACTTTTCAGAATCCTTCAGGGAAAAAACCTCAAGAGGAAATTATCTCTTAAATTAACCTTAGCTTTTAATTTGTGCTGGGAATGTTTCAGTTGCTCCGTACTACCAAGAGTTCTTTTTCTCCGTAGACCCTCAGTAGGAACTTTCAAAATTAACTTCTCAGCCTTTTAGCAACAACAAAATCATCAGCTTACTTACTTAGTAGGGCGTGGCTTCATGGTCAAATTTAGACTTCGGTGATCCTATAATTCATTCTTCCATCAAGAGTGAAGGCAGATTGAACAAAAAAATTTTATCAAAGCAACGCTCTTTTCCCGGTCAGCCAAAGGGACGATTTTATCGATCGTCCAACCAGCTCAACACTCCCTGCCGAACACATATTTTAAGGAACGCCTCCTTTGGGTACCTCTGTTCATTGGCGAGAGATTTGTGACACTAACTCTTCGCCCTTCCTCCTACACCTTTGACGGTGAACGTTATGTTCTTTTCTCTGTGAGTTCTCAGCCGGAAACAATTTAACCAAAAGAGCCGCCTGTTTGTAATGTCTAAAAGGAGTCAGTTGTGAGTTGTGGAAACTGTGCACTGATTCACGCTGTTAACTCACCGAATTAGTGAATACTTCTGGCGGAGGAGGGTTAAAGGGTAGTCTGTATGTCCTTGAGCTGGGTAAAGGAAAACAATATTAGTTAAACAGTTTCCTGTTAAACACAGTTTTTGCAAATCACTCAAATGCACTAGAATTGTACCCTACAAATCAATGCAAATTAGCCGAGATATTTAATCAGGGAATTAACGAAATTTCAAATTTGTTAGTTATGGGAAGCGTGAAAGAATTTCACATGCTAACACCCGGATATAATTAACGTGTAATAAATACAAAAAAGTCATAAAAGAGTTACTGTTCAAGTTAAGTATAATTCGGCATCATAGACGTGACAAGTAACGTGTCAGCTAAGAATAGCGTGACAATCACTTTGACAAAATTACGCAACGATAGTTTTAAACAGACAGCTTACGCAGATTGTCTTCGGCTCCTGCTCAGGATCTGAGAAGTAATGGAACAAAAATCTTAGGTTAGTCGAACGTTAAACGAATAAACAAATAAAAGCAAAACTAAAATAAGAAACAAAATGTTTTTGATTTATAGAAGATTTGTTGGGTGGAAAAGAGTGTTTTGTCACGCAACTTGTCACTCACAATTTGTGTATTGCGTGACAAGCGAAAAAACATCGGCAACCTACTAGGTTAGACTGTGTCTTTGCTGTTCAAAGTTGAATGATCAATGAAAACAGCGGAAATCATTGAGTATGTCATACCTCCACACTGCTGTCATCTGGTAAAGCAGCTGTCAAAAGAAAAACAAGAGTGAGTTTGTGAGGTCGATGGTGGCTGATCTTTTAACTCGTCACACAACAAGGAGCTGTTGCGTGACAAGTGCAGTTGCCAGGACATGACGTTACACAAAATGTCAGATAAATTCATTTAATTGTAAATCATAAATTGCAAAACCAAAGTACCACATAACGCGAAGCTGTGCTTGAATATATCTTTTTATTTCACATCATGTTAATTCATCTCCGACTGACATGGTTGTCTGTAGAATTGTTAGTGGACTGTGAAATAAAAGGCCCTGTAACAGATCAACTTCCTGGCATTTTCCGACAGTCTTACAGTTCAAGATTAAACACAATCAGTGTTGCTTTGATATTCCAGAGTTTACAGATTTATTTATACTGGAATAACTGGGTAGATCATGTTCATTATAAAAGTACATTTGTCAGTATTAAAATCAATTGAATGGTGAAATGTTGATTTGACTCATCTTCGTGCGTTGAATTCAGTTTATCTAACTATAGCCAAGAACTGTAAGTACAATACTTTTAAGTTGTAAAGTGTAGCTTCATTTTGGCAAATTGATCACACAACAGACTGAATAATTAAAATACTTTGGAAGTCTTGCAATCATTTCCTGTCATTGTTTCATTTCGCATTCGTCGCAAAAACCGTCGCGTGTATATTTTCGCGCGCTTTCAATGAAATGAAACTCACCAATACAACATCACGCAATGTGAAGTCGACAACGGATACATAAGATTTGTCACGCCACCTCGCGCAAACTCAATGCCTCTTTATTCAATTTGGGTAATTTTCCGTCAAGCATTTGTTGCTGATTTTCAGAGGCTGTTAATGTTACTGTGTATTGAGAAACTTCGTACGAAACAAGCAAAACGTCGACGATACATTTTAATACAACTCTGCGGTAGTTACCAGTCTTGTCCAGCCTGAGGGCGAAAAGTGGTAAGAATGTAACATTATTTTACCATTACTCATTTGCATTTAAAACTTGAATTCACCACAAACAGCGTCTCAAACAGCGTCGACAGTGCTTATAACAAGACGAATAGTACCTCGTTGAAAGAGGTCATAAACACGCATAATTAATAACAATTAGCCAGTCCGAGAGATTTGCAAAATTTCCCACTAGTCTTTGTTACACGCAAACAAAGCCAGTTGTACTTGGAAAGCCTACACGTCTGAGACGAATTAAATGAATTGGGTTTTCAATTCTGTAGGAGAATGATTCATTTGCGCTGGTTTCATTTATTTCAGGAAAAGACTTTAAAAAAAACATAAGTAAATTACCTAATAAAATAATTTATCAACGCTTTATTGTTTGCAAAACGTTGACTGTTTTACGTAATGTTGCCGTCACAAACGTCTACCTAAGATAATCAATTCAGGGGAAAAGCAAGGCAGCTTGGATTTTAAAAACTGAGAAATAATTTCACTTGGGAAAAGTAAAGAATCGAGAAAATTGTATTATACTTTCGACTGATCCTGCGCCAGACGATGTGTCTTGAGCTATCAAATAATCGATATCCTGAACCCCATCAGACAATTTTGTGTTTTGTTTTTGCGGGATCTTTGAGCTGAGGATATTGTTCCATATAATTGCAATATTCTTCTCTCAGCATCCAGTGTTAAACGTTAACTGCGCAGCCAAATTGTTCGATAAAGAAGTTACTTCACGGGAACCCACTTGAAGCGACTACGACTCGCTGTCACACACAATTGAAACAGACAAGCATTGTCTCTGTTGAATGCTCTAGTTCATTTCATTCGATGGTCAGCAGATGGAAACATTCTCGCAAATTTTCCGCGCAAGCGAAGGAATTAATCAAGCTTTATGGACCTAAAATGATACATATGGAAGTCAGCTGAGTTCTACCTACCTAGTATAGTGTAACTTCCAATCCATACTAATGAAACGAGAAAAACTCGTACTATCACCATCCTGGTTTAACTCTTGCGGCGCAGCGGAGTTCAGCAATTCCAGAGCTCAGCCGCTACGTGTCTCTCTAACACAGCAAGATTTATTGCACGGAAAGGAGAGACGCAACGCAAACGAGTCCAAAGCACCGTTTTAAATGGGATCGAGTTGAGCAAAAGGCCTACCTTTGTAAGGAATGCCTGCGTGCTGACTCGTCGAGGTCAATTATCGCGTGGTGTTGGGAGAGAGCTTTTGCATTTTTGTCGATCAGATCTTGGGGTATCAAGTTCTCTCGGTTTACAAATACCCCTTTCTCTTCTGGGTAAGACAGTGATGCTGTGATTCTTTACTGTCTACGCGCATGCTTATATTGTAACTGTACAGAAAACGGTAAGCGAGAGTACCTATGCGAAAAAAAAAATTCAATTTTCTTATAAATCGTGTTTTGTGCATATTAACTCAATGTTTCGACTCGGTTCTCTCCATTCAAACAGGATATGCGCACCGCAGAAACGTAACGCAATGACATGTCACGCCACGTTGAGTAATGCAATCGTGGCTGCGTTGGAAAAATGTGTAAGTGGCAAAATGAGTTCTTCCAGGTACAAGACTTTCTCGATGAACTGTTCTCCTCGCGTAGACAACGGGCCTCCCCTCGCTCTTAGGCTCAGTCTCCATTCGTGGGTGTTTCAGTGCGCAAGCGATCCTCTCCTCCCTCACGGTGTGCGCACGGCTGGAGATTGAGCCTACCCTTAACCCTCAGACCGGGAAATAGGAAAATAATTACCTCGCGTTTTCTGCTCGTGTTTGAGGGCTGACCTGGAAGTTCAATAAAATTTGAAATACGTACCTAGGTCGTTTGTGACGACGATAAAATATGCGAATTAGCATGAAGTCTTACGATAAAGTTTTTTATTACAATTATTCAGAAAAGCTATTCTTGCACTGTAAAAATTACATTTTCTATCCCACCTGCTATTTTATCCTTACAAAATAATTTGTATCCCTTTCTAATAACTTTTGCAAACTTTTTTTAAAGACAACTTTTTTTAGCGTTTTTTTTCTAACTAAAATTAAAGCCTGACATTTTCATGGAGAATGCCAATTTGTAGTACAGTGGAACCCCGTCAATACGATCACCAACTGCCCACCTCGAAAATTGGGCCGCATTAACGGGGTGGACACGTTAACAGGGTGGCCGCATTAACGGGACTTCTTATAGGAAAATGTATGGCGTTTCGCCGAGACAAAAAAAAGTGGCCGTAATAACGAGGTGACCGTATTAACGAGGAGACTGTAAGGCGGGGTTCCACTGTAAAAGGCTTTGTCTCTGATTGTAGCTAGACTGAAATTAAATTGAAAATTAAGTGCACTCTTAACAGCAAACTGCTTACGTACAGAATCAAAAAGAAAAGGTACAACTCCATGTAAATAGCAATGCCACTTCAATGATATGACATTCAGAAATTTACGATTTAAATACAAAATAGCACAAATAACACAACCCAATCTTGGAATACAGTTTCGACAGACTGCTAGTTCATTAAAGGAAAGAAACAAGCGCCATATTCCGCAAAGAGTTTTGTCCACTGAAAGCATAGACCGAGCACTCAAGTATAACAGGTACGCATGGTGTCACTAAAGTTGCTAAGCAACACGGGCTCGATCAGGCTTGCGACTAAACAACTTCAGTGACTATGAAAACAAATCCGTGCAGCTTCAGGAAATCTTTGAAAACGGGATTTGCATGAAACAGCACTTGTTCCCTAAGCCAAGTGGTATCTAGTTTCATCATAACACCGTGTAACGATCCTTATTTGTTATAAACCCTTTCATTACCATTGAGCTCAAAATACGAATTTTCTTTCCTGACCTCAGAAGTTTTATGCATCTATTTCAAAATTATTTCTACATGAAAACAAACACCCCAGTGACATTTTTCTTCCCTTCTCTTATCACTTGGCTATCAGATATGTATTTTTACAGTACAGGTTAGAAGATGTATGATTTTAGTCATCTTGGACAATCCTTTCAAATCCACTTTTATGATTCGATTGCCACTGAATTGGTTGCCGCCACTGAGCTTGTGGTTTTCACAGCAGTCATCTCTTGAGAGTTGATGTTTTCTTTCCTTCGCTTCCCCATCACTCTTTTGGAACTACAAGAAAAGACAACTGAGCAGTTACAAACTGCTAACACTAACGAAGCCTTTCCATAAATAGTTCTCCGACCCCATTTGAAAGAGTAAACTTCATGTTGTAGACTTCGAGAGCGGAGAACAAACTGATAATTAATTAATAATTACTGATTTGTCAATGGCGAGCAGATAAATTATTTCGGCTGAGGTAAATAATTGATCTTCGAGACACTGACAAATCACAACATTGTGCGACAACCGAGTTCAATAGTTGTTTTATTATTTGATCGACAAGCTTATTTTCATATTTAACTTACTCTCTGAAAGCTAAGGAAAGCAATCTGCTATTTTCACACAACAGAGCCACGATGGCCTTTCACTGATGCCGGCTTCGCCACGAAAAAAGCAACCCTCTGGCACCCAGGGTATGGTTACAATAACGCATGACAGCAGCATCCGCGCATGAGCAGAATACTGTTTGCAGCAAAACAAATTTAGACCATGGTATTTCGCATGAGCATACCGTTATTTGTAGGTAATCATTGGCGGGTCACGTGGTGGACTCTTAGCCAATGAAAAGAGGATTCCTGGCGTACATGTTAAACCTCGCAATTGTATAATCTCAACGTTGTTACAAAACCGACTAAAAACACTAAAATGTATATATGGCAGATACACTTGGCACTAGTGAATACGAATCAAATATAAAAACATCTACTCACATTATTCCCAAGATCAGACAGAGAATCGCAAATGCCACCGCTCCTATCACAATCCCTAACACCACCCAATCCCATTCCATGTCGTCTGACGTAGCTTTATCGGTCGGCGAAGTCTTGGGAACTAATAACAAATAGAAAACATTTTGAATAGAGAAGTTTTCAGTTTGATGTCGACCACGCTTTATACATAGTTCCATGCTTGGTTGGAAAAAATTCGCTCCATAAATTCAGCCAATCAGAGGCAAAAACAGCAGTGACGATATTTTCCCGCCCTTGGGACCGGCGTTACATTCATGAGATTCGAGCTCGCATTATTGGTTTATACTCTTTGTTTATCTTTGCCGTTCTTGGCCATTATAACTGCTTTTTTTTTACTTCACAAACAATGATTATCGTATTCTTGCACGTTACCTTTTTTGCATGTCAGACCATCATTTTCAAGTTTGTATCTTGTTCTGCAAGCACATGCAAAGCTCCCCTCGGTGTTGACGCAAATATGCGCACATTTATGGCCGCCAGATGTGTTGTTACACTCGTCTATATCTGTGAAAAAAATTGTGTGAACAAAACCGTGTGGAGCGTCATCAGTATACAAAGAAATGGCTAAATTAAATGGACCTTTATGAAAGCAAAGAATTTTGTCTGGAACAAGACTTACGGGCACATTCCTGACTAAAGAATGGCAGGCCAAATTTCTCGAGAAAAACCTTCGCGAAGCGATAACTGCGATAGCAGTTTCTCAAATGTGAGATCGACGATAGCATTTCATGAGCGAGAAAATGTCTTTTGTTAACGCTGGTAAGTATTTACAAAACTATAAACCTGGAGAAACGCCTGACGGCTTGGTTAGTCAGTTTAAATAATGAGATGCGACAGTTCGCTGCACTACGCCGGAGAAATTTGAAAACGCAGCTTCATTTGTACGGTTAGACCTACTGTCCACACTAATCCGTCACGAAAACGGAACTTTTCGAAAGCGATGGCGTCACGATAATCATGTGATTTGCCTGACCGAGTTTTCCTCACACACAAATCCAAAATTTCTCTGGCGTAGTGTGGACGGAAAACATTTGATGCGTTTTCAGAGTGAAACCTCCGTTTTCAAATTCCTCCGGCGTACTGTGGAAGGGAGCCAAATGTACAGCGGAATCACAACACGAACCGAGAAGTATTGCGGCTACATGCACCATTTTAATTTATGTCCACGAGTAAGATTTGTGAACGTAGCGTGTCACAGCCTTTCATTTCCTTTTACCTGTGCAGTTGTGAAGATCGCTTTCCAGCTTAAAACCAGCGCTACAAGAACAATTGTATTCAGATCCATATCTGACACAGTGGTGGGCACAACCTCCGTTGTTCTTTCCACACGGATTAGCACCTGCGTAAAAGAAATGACTTTTGAAGCAGGCGAGAATGGAAATACTCATCAGATTTAGACATAAAAAGAGCAATGCAACCACAAATGATCTACTGCCGTAGACTTGACGTGGAAATCAACTCGATTTAGGCCACTCTCTCGAGTTCGGAGCGAGGGCTCCTTTCTGCATCAGCGACTGCTAATCGAGCCTAACGTAGAAAGAGATCATTTAAACGTACAGTGCTGTTCCTATAACCGTCTGAAGTAAGAAAAGAGTTTGTTCAGCGCGTTGTAATAGTTCGTAATCTCGCGCAGCTGATACAACTAAGTAAGAATTGAAACAACCGGGTTACTTTTTGACAAATGTAGTAGATCTTTAGCCAAATACCGCGCTAGAGAATTATAACTGCTTGTGCCTATTGAGCTTATAGATGGAATTAACTTGGGTCATACTTTTCAACTACGGGCCATACGAAACTGTTCTCAGTCTACAAAACTAAGCACTTTAGGGGAGTATCAATTCAATTCGTTTAGAAATCAACTTAGTTACTTCCTAAAGAACGAACGTATTTTTTTTCTCTGAGTGTCTGTTACGCAAGATCATCTGCAGACTGTTCACAGCCCTCTATTTTCTCGATCTCGTATTTTTATTTGATCGTTAAACGCGAAGATAGAATCGTGAGAGAACTGGACGCCACCGCAAAAAGGGGAGACTTGACACTCGATCATTTCGCTCGATTTTTCTTTCGCGTGCGTTGAAAAGTAGATCAGAGGCTGTGAACAGTCTACATTATCAGCTACCCACCAGTTGCTTACAGGTAACTATAAGACTGCAAAAATCTATATTTTGCGTTTCGTGTCCCATATAACCATGATTGACACGCAAATACATGGCGCACGATCGGGCTCGTGCATACTGTTTACAGTGTGGGTTTGGAAACCACTTACATTTAGCTGAAAATGAAACACAGGCCCGCGCCAAGGAGCTTTTGCGTGACAAGCCAAAAGTGTTACAATTTTACAGCAGAACTTACCAGGTGATGCCGACGCACTTCCACCAAGTGACGAGGAAGTAGGAGTAATGAGATTTGTTGAGTTTCCAGGCTTGCCAGCTGGTGAAACAGTGGTGGAGGAACTCACAGGAAATACACTCGGCGAAACGGAGGATGTCTGGGTATTACTTGGTGATAACCTCGGTGATACCGTGGCAGGGGCAGAGGAGGAGACCTGTGTTCTAACAAGTGACGAGGAAGTAGGAGTAATGAGATTTGTTGAGTTTCCAGGCTTGCCAGCTGGTGAAACAGTGGTGGAGGAACTCACAGAAAATGCACTCGGCGAAACGGAGGATGTCTGGGTATTACTTGGTGACACCCTTGGTGATACCGTGGCAGGGGCAGAGGAGGAGACCTTTGTTCTAACCGAAGTTAACATAAGAAAACTAGATGGGGATGGTGCAACTGCTACGGTTGTTGTTAAAGAGATCACGGGTGCCAATGAAGCTGATGACGCAACGGCCGTGGAAGCGGACGATGGCATCAATAAGGAAGCTGAAAAAAACAACTGAAAGTTTTAGACATATTGGTTTAACATATCAGGAGGTTTAATAAATTTCTTCTAATTTTTTATTCAAAGGGGCAAAAACTTGTTTCGGAAAAGGGAGCGGGGAGGGTTGAATAATCGAGGGTTTGAATCATTGGGGTCAAACCACTGTACTTGATTCATTAATATAACATGCTATTATATGACTAAGAAAATTATTTCATGATGATTACCTGAGAGCAGGACAATTTATCGTCATTCCTTTGCACTACTGACAGTGAAAATTCACGCACACGCGTTCGTAATTTTCTATACTTGAAAATGTTTTCGCCTAAGATAAGGTTAAAAGGTGAGGTCTGCAAGACTGTTGTAAAGGTGAAGTGGCCCATCAGGCCGGCGCTTATCTCCAGTTTCAGGAGTATTTCTATTACCCCCTGGATGGGATGCTAGTCCATCACAGGGTTTAACCCCCAGCATCAAATTCGCCGGAACCAATTCATACACCCGAGTGGAGAGAGGCACAGTAAGAGTAGTGTCCTGCCCAAGAACACAAAAACAATGTCCCCGGCAAGAGCTCAAACCCGGACCTCGATCGCGAGTTCTGGACACTAACCATAAGGCCGACGTGCCTCCCTACACTCGCCGGTGGGCTTCTGCAATTTTGAGAGAATTTCCAAATATCACTCGTGGTATAAATCTCTAAGCGTAATCGCATTCATACGATTACCAAAACTAAACCTGCCATAAATCATCCACGCGGAAACGGAAACAGACGTTAACCCAGGCGTAGTCAATCGATAGAAATCGATATCGGAAATCAATCGATACACTCGGTTTATCGATTGACTACGCCTGGCGTTAACCAACAGGAAACCAACGAGGATCAGTTTAGCCTGTGAACGGGCTCCGGCTGGAAGGGTCGGCTGAAAGGGCAAAGAAGGAACTGGCAGTGAGAGTCAGAAAGGCCTCTCTCTTCTCTCCTCTTTCTTTCCCGCTTGTTCTTCGCCCCATCCTCGACTGGGTGTCTGGAAAACCCGAATAGCGAATAGTCGCGAATAGCGAATAGCGAATAGTCCCGAATAGTGCGAATAGTGTCGAATAGTGCGAATAGTGGCGAACAGTCGCGAAAAGTGGCGAATAGTGGCGAATAGTGGCGAATAGTGGCGAATAGTGACGAATAGCCGTCAATAGTCACCGCTTTAGATCTAATATCCTGCGTTAATTAATTATCCAACTAAGCAACAGAATTTCAGTGAATTTATTACCTCTTCTTCTCCGGACTCAGACTAGGGCTGTCCATCGCCGACATTGAGAAAACAGAAAATACAAGCATAACCTAATAAAGAAGTATTTACGCTTTTGCAGCGGTTAAAACAGAAGAAATCACGTTTAGAAACACCTTTTGTCCCGATGAGCGTCTGTGCTTTTTAGCGGGAAAATCCCATCCTATACGTTGCTGCGAGGTTGACTGCGAGATACTGGGTACCCTATTTGGTACGATTTGCCACTATTTTCCACTATTCGCCACTATTCGAGACTGTTCGCCATTATTCGTACTATTCGCTATTCGCTATTCGGGACTATTCGCTGTTCACTAGTCGCTATTCGGGTTTTCCGGACACCCTCCTCGACTAGAGATTCCATTCACAGGCTAAGATCAGTTGGACCTGATAAACTATATTATATTAGTATCACCCAACTAGTGGACTAATGCAAATCCTGCATTTTGATTGGCTACGCTACTAGGGGACTATTAGTAATAGTCATCGAGTAGCGAAATTGGCGCCATCGAGCGTGACGCTTT
>Ga0126338_10002205_pt1 | contig 13267 bp, 12 predicted proteins | sample OrbCmetagenome_2_FD_92529 | JGI IMG/M metagenome (GOLD analysis project Ga0126338, IMG submission 92529) | Coral microbial communities from Petempiche,Puerto Morelos, Mexico - Orbicella C C metagenome | ecosystem: Host-associated > Invertebrates > Cnidaria > Coral | place: Petempiche,Puerto... | reverse complement strand
CCTTGAGGGCGAAGGGTCTAATTGTTTTAGTATCACCCAACTAGTCGGGCAGAAAAGGCAATAATAAAGTTAGCAAATGCAAGTTGAAGAAATATTTATTTGGGAATAAAACGAAAGAAAGCGCCACACTCGATTGCGCCAATTTCACTACTCGAGGACTATTACTAATAGTCCTCTGGTAGTGTAGCCAATCAAAATGCAGGATTTGCATTAGTCCACTAGTTGGGTGATACTAATCTGTTGTATGCTAACCAATCAAATAATTTCCAACAGGTGATCAAATCTGCTCGTGTTATGAAGAAAGCTGTAGGCCATCTGATACCATTCATGGAAAAAGAGCGTGAGGAAAGATTGGCTGAGATGGGAGTTGGAGCCGACGATGACCTTTCGGTAAGTTAACAATATCTTCTCTGACCATTTTAGAGGGTGTATGACCTGACTTGTCACAAGTCGAAAGTAGCGGCTTAATTCTCCTGACATGATTTATACAGTGTTCAACTGATAGGTACAGGTAGTGAAAATAATGAAATGTTGTGCTGACATTCAGTTTGTGAAATGAAGGTTTCATTTGACCAGTTATTAATTCAATGCGTGTTCTTGTATTTCAGAGCCGTTACAATGGAACTATTGTCATCGCAACCGTCAAAGGAGACGTGCATGATATCGGCAAGAACATTGTGGGGGTTGTGTTGGGATGCAATAACTACAGGTAAATGACCGGTCAGTTGAGAAATTAGTCCTACAGTGTACATTAAGGAAAATCCGGCTAGTTTCCAGCTGTTATCATGCAGTCAAGTAGTATGAGTGTGATGAAACCCTACCAGTGTTACCCAACTCTCTTTTACAAGTGAATATATGACAGACCGTATAACTGAACTGCGCAGAAAGATATGAAGACATGATTGATCATCGCAGTTATATACACAATTAAGCAGTTGTGAAATTAAAGCGTGAAAACATTTATTTTCTTCTGTTCAGTAGGTGGACATCCCTTGATAGACTTGAGATGCTGTATATTAGGTGTTAGTTTGTAACGAAATTTTTGGCCTACCTTCTGGCTAGTGAATTACTCAGCTATTCATCAACTGGAAGCTGATTAAGGGTCATTAAAAACCATAGCGAGTTTGTCAAGCTGTCGTTTTGAGCGTTAGGCCTTGGTGAGAGCAAAGAGTCTACGCCGATGACGTCACTCTAAAGAGTTCCTTGGTCTGTCTGTGATTGGTTTTAAATTTTGGCGCGTAAGTTTCAACCAATCATGGACGCTATAAGGGTCGCTTTAGAGTGACGACGTCAGAATAGAATTTTTCGCGTCTCTGAGCTCTTTCGAGCAAGGGAAGAATTAAGCGAACGAAGACAGATTATTTTTATCGACTCAGGCTTTAAATGTGCCTAAGCTATTCATTTACCATTTGTCTGGAGGCAGTATTTATTTACCATTCTTTCTGTTGTTTTGTCTGCAGGGTTATTGATCTGGGCGTGATGACACCGTGCGAGAAGATTCTACAAACAGCAATAGCAGAAAAAGCGGACATCATTGGTTTATCAGGGCTGATAACTCCATCACTGGACGAGATGATACATGTTGCTAGAGAAATGGAAAGACAAGGTCTCAAGATCCCGCTGCTTATTGGAGGAGCGACAACTTCAAAGTAAACGTCAAATTTTAACTGAGGACCCGCCCACACTTACGCGCGTTCGTTTGAAAATGCATACTTTTCGATGCGTTTTCGTCTATTGTCCACACTAAACGGATAGAAAACGGAGGCCTTCGAAAACGGTTTCAAAAGTGGAGCCTTTTGTTAACGCATCGTTTTGAAAACGCTGCGTTTCTAATGTAGATAGGTGAAAACGGAGGCTTTTGAAAATGGTGCCGAGAAAAGCGTCATATACTGTCGTTTCCATCAGCGTTTTCGGATGTTTTAGTGTGGACGCTTGGCGAAAACGTATCAAAAGTATGGGTTTTCGAAAAAAAACGGTTTAGTGTGGACAGGTGGAAACAAAACGAAAACGCTAGTGTGGTCGAAAATATTTTGCTTCGTTTTCGTCGAGACGAAAATGGATACTTGTAAAAAAGATGCTACTTTTCACCTCTAGAAAAACATCCACCTTGATTTAGTCTTTTAGTTTGTTTGAACAGTTCTAGATTGTGCGAAACGATTGTTTCACACAGAACATTATTATTCAGGTATATTGTTGAATTTTATTTTCCAGGACTCACACAGCTGTGAAGATCGCTCCACGTTACACCGAACCAACTATACACGTGTTAGACGCTTCGAAGAGTGTTGTAGTGGTAAGATGACTGATTCTAGATGGCTACTTTGCCTGTTTGGTTTCATGAGGTGATATATGAAGTACATAACGTTAGAAGCACTGCAAACTGTTGTTTCGTTCGTTAAGAACGCTGCTACAATAGTGGCAGTTGTTTTGAAATTCGAAGGTAAATCTTTGTAGATTTAGGTTTGTTGGAAAGCACGCAATACCATTTTCTGTTTTACATGCATTTTGAACACCTGAATTTCTAAAAACGTGAACCTGACGTGAACAAAACTAAATAAAATCAAACTGACCACATATTCCTTTGCAAACATTTCCTACATACCCTACCATAATGGGCCACCGCCGAAAAACTGATTACTAATTTATATGACTGCTTTACAGTGCTCGGCTTTGATAGATGAGGCATCCAAAGAGGACTTTGTGGAAGAAATAAAAGAAGAGTACGAAGAAGTTAGAGATGAACATTACGATTCTTTAAAGGTACGAAATATTTACTTATGTTCAATTTATTGTTGCTTTTTGTTTTGCCACCCTAAAATTTACTCAACCCCACAATTTGTCTTGTGTCGGTAAGGATTTCTCCAGGGTAACGTGAGCCAATCATCGATGATTGGCTAACGCATCTTTTCCCGCGCTTGGCAACACGCTGAGATTTGATTGGTTGTTGCACAGTTATTACGTTACGTTGAGACGCTTTTTGAAGACTTCAACTGGTTTTATTTTATGGCAGCCGTTATGAACGTTTTTAATTTGTTTGCAGGATCGAAAGTACTTATCTCTGGAGAAAGCTCGATTAAAGAAAGCTAATTTGGACTGGGTTGACTTCACTCCAGGTATGATCTTTCTGTTCGTCAAGTTTATTTATTTTTGCTACAATCGGCTTTCTCAGTTTGACGGATAGAATCTATCTGTGAGGTTCTTGTTTCAAAGGCAGATGATGTTGACTTTTGCATACTTTCTGCTCTTTATACCACGCACTGATGTTCAGAAAAAATGTTCAAATGTTGTTGTTTACACTAGTCAATGCGCTTAGCTACACCTAGCTAGTAGAGTTAGATAAATTATGCTCGAAAATTAGAGCATTATACTTTTGAGTGTCACTCCGGCGTAATTTATCTAACCCTACTTGCTAGTTCACAGGCTTGCCACTTGAACTGAAAGGAAACAAATATATCAACTAAAAGTAATAGACTTTAAAATCCCAACTGGCGCCGTGAGGCACACTAGTTGGCTATTTACAAGTATGACCGAGGAGTTGAACTAGGGTCTAGCAAGACACGCGACCTCCGGATTTCAATTCCGGCGCCCTAACCACTCGGCCACACAGCCTCCAATGATACTCAATCAGAGATAATATTTTTGAATTTTCTGATTATCTAGTTAGAAATTCTGTGGTAACTGTTGGGTGTGAATGAAGTTGTTGTTTAAGAAAAGTCTCGACCAGACCAAAGTCTCGAGGTTTGCTGTGTGAGAAAAGAGAATCCCTCTCTTTAGATTTATAAGTTACTAACTTGAGTAGTCATTTTAATCATTATTTCTGTCATCTGTGTTTTTAGTTCGTCCTTCGTTCTTGGGTGTCAAGGTGATAGATGACTGCGAGTTAACTGACTTGATTCCATACATTGACTGGAAACCCTTCTTTGATGTGTGGCAACTCAGAGGAAAATATCCCAACAGGGGGTACCCTAAGATCTTCCAGGATAAAACTGTGGGTGAGTACTGACGGTCAGACATCTATCAAACCAAAGAACATCAACGCCATTTTGAAACAGTTTGAAACACACTGGACTAGAATTTAGTTACAAAACGTCACAAAAGTGCAGCGGAAAGCCAACATACGAGTCTGTAAAACATACTTAGAACAATTATTGTCGATTGCACTTTGTATATTTGGGCCTGAACGTAGAATATGTTCTAGTTTTAAGTAAATATTTATATTGATGCAACGGCAGTTTTCGCGGGTTGTGAAACAATGCCATTACTTATCTGAATGATCGTTAAGAAAAAAAGTTCAAATGTAGCAATTCCCCGAAAGAAGTGGCCTTCAGAAAGTGGTCATAAAGTTTCATGGTTGTAAATCCGAAACTAGTGACCTCCCAAAATTAACGACCGTCTAAAAATAACTAAAGCAACTCAACTTTCCGCATAATTATAGTTGAGCCCCGCTGATTGGAACTTGGTTATTTCAACTTCCCCGTTATTTCGAACTCAAAATTAATTCCCTTGGATTTGCCCGAGGGTCATTTAAGATCGGATAATTCGAACTCTCTCTATTTCTATCTCCCCTTAGAGTTCGAAATAATGGGGTTCAACTGTATACGATTTCTGAGTGAGAATATCCAACAATTTCTCCCCCATCCAGTAGCAATTTCAACTGTGAGACTGATTTAACAGTTGTACGTTTTCTTGACTAGGTGACGAGGCCAAGAAGTTGTTTGATGATGCTGAAAACATGTTAAAGAAGGTCACTGAAACCAAATCACTGCAAGCGACTGGAGTAGTGGCTTTCTTCCCGGCTAACAGTGTGGGTGATGATATCCACGTGTTTGATGACGATAATGCACGAAAAGGCTCACCACGAGCCGTGTTCTATGGCTTAAGGCAACAGGTACGCATGCGCTGGCTAATGTAAAACAAATTGAAGGTAGTTATGGCGTGCAAAATAGCTTTGTCAATAATTATGAAGTTTGATTATTAATGGTGCTTCGTGTGGGCCCGTTCCCGGCTCTGGTTTGTTTTAACAACGTAGGACGCAAAGTCATCGTAACGAAGATACATAGGCATCAAAAACTGTTGTCAGACTGAGTAAACAGATGTGTTCCAAAAAAAACAAAAATTAAATAGATGCTTTTGAGATTTATCCGCAAAGTTCCGTATTGTGCGTAAGAAATATGTTATTGAGACAAACCGGAATTTCTTGGTTTCTCAGAATGTACTCTTTGCTTTAATCCCCAAATTTATCATTCCAATGTGTTTCTTTTAACATTGTTTTCTTTTGCAGGCCGAAAAGGAGCATGGTGTTGAGGACCCGTACTATTGCCTGTCAGACTTAGTAGCGCCGCTGGACACAAATGTCAAGGACTACATTGGCTGCTTCGCTGTGTCTGTGATGGGGGCTGAGGATATGGCTAAAAAGTACGTAAAACACGAGAGATCATGTTTCGTTACATTTCCAAACACCGAGTAGAGAATTGAATGATTTGCTTTGCTTAAACTTGATGGATTAGTAATGAATTTGAGAAACGCTTTTATGTGGCAAACTGACTTGATAGGTCGATATCTTGTATCCTTATGGCCTCCTTCCCCCCCCCCCCCCCCCACCCCCCGCAAAAAAAAAAAAAAAATTCGCTTGCAAACGAACATCAGTGTGCGTTTGACTAAACAGTTCATTTTGGCAATCCCAGCAGTCTTTAGTGTGAACAGTCGTTACTTGAGTCACAGGTTACATAATGACACAGTGAGAGTAATTTGTTCGCAGCGAGCGCGAAAGTGCTTTACGGTATGGGACGTGGTTAATAAATCCATTGTGTGAAAAAGCGTTGACTGTAGAACAGAACTTTTTGTTGGCAATTGTCATTGTGTGTGTTATTTGATAGCTCTGATCACCACAGCGCCATGTGCAAGAGTTGAGCTTCAGTTTCTTCAAAGTTGATCCGGGATGCTTGAATGCACTGTAAACTGGGTCAGTTCGGTTAGCCTGCTCGCAGGTTCCCGGCGAGGACGGAAAAAAATTTCGGCAAGCGCGAAACAAAAGAATTCCGTTAAATATGTAAACTTCATTTTCTTGTTTTAGATTTGAAGAAGATCTCGATGATTACAGTGTTATTATGGTGAAGGCGCTTGCTGACCGCTTAGCTGAGGTCAGTATCCTCTCGGAATGCTCTATTTATACTTCGAATCTCCAATCATACTCGTGCTCGTGGCAACTGAAACTATATCTCTCCTATGCCATTTACCGGGCTTTGATTTCCATCTTTATTTATTTTATTTTTAAATAGTTTCAAATATATTCTACTTGAGAAAAGTGAAAAAAGTATGTACAGTTGGACTCCGCAAATTCGAACTCGGGTATGTTAAATTCCGCGTTATGTCTAGCCTGCGAACGCAGACGTATTTCCGGCTGTCACTTGGTTCCGCCGAAAAACAACGTCTGCGAACCCGAGCCAGGAAACGATTTCTGTGACGTAATGACTTTTGTTTCTCCTTGGCCAATCAGATTCCATGATAGAATGAAACTCGAGTGCTCCTCACAGCGAATACCTCGAATTCAAAACCATTTTCCTTGGATTTTACCCTTCAGTCATTTACTATCGGTTATTTTGAACTTCCGTTATTTCGAACTATTTTTCTTTTCTCATGAGAGTTCGAAATAGCGGGGTTAAACTGTATATTGAAGTCTGTGACGGCTTGATCTGTCAGCTTGAAATTTTATTTACGCAGCACTGCATCTCTTTTTTTCCCTTGTTAAAACATAAAATCTACTCTTGGTACCAGGCTTTTGCTGAGGAGCTTCATGAACGCGTTCGCAAGGACTTGTGGGGTTATTGCAGCGATGAGATACTAGATGCTAAAGACTTGCACAGAATCAAGTACCAGGTGATTACTCTGGCAAATTCTCCTTACTAGCCTAGTTCATGTTCTGTTGTACTGGTTAGGAGTTTATATATGTACATCAAATTAACAGACGGTCTGCACTCGTTGAATCATTCTTCTTCTGTTTCAAACGGTAATTTTTAAGTGCACGCAATTTCAGAATGAGCTGAGCTATTTTAGTGATCTTTCTCTTTATTCTGTTACATATGTAGTTGAGTTTGTATTGACATGGTAATGAGAAAATAGATGCTAAATCGATTTTCGAATTCAAAGATCAAAAGAATATCATACCAAAGAAATAGGTCCAAAATGCGTACACTTGTCTACGTTGACTTATTCTAAAAACATACTCTTGAAAACCTTTCGCGTTTTTCCACAGGGTATTCGCCCAGCCCCAGGTTACCCGAGTCAGCCGGACCACACTGAGAAGTGGACCATGTGGGAATTAATGAACTGCGAGAAATTAACTGGAATCAGGCTCACAGAATCGCTTGCAATGGATCCTGCTGCTTCAGTGTCTGCAGTATTTTTTGCTCATCCCAAAGCTGTTTACTTCTCGGTGGGAAAAATCTGCGAAGATCAGGTAACAAGACACTATACGCTTAATAATCAAACGAAGTAAGACAGCATTTAATCGTTTGTCAACAAGCTTTAAACCTAAAAAAATTCCAACTTTTTGTTTGCAAAATAGTGGGAAACATAAAATCACATAAACTGTGGCTTAACCTGCAGGCTTAGAAATTTAGGGCGACCACGCACCGTTTACAAGGGTCTTCATGATTCGCCAAACCAAACAATAGGTATGCAAGACAAACACTGCCCCTAGCCCTAAAAACAAAAGAGGTGCAGATTAACAAGGACGAATCAAAAGAGAAGTTTTAAAGAGCTACGGGTCATCTGGAAACTTAGAACCAATTTCCACTTGTGCAATATTGGACTGACAACATTCGCCGGAAATAAACAGTTTGTCGACATTTATCAATCTCCATTGATTAATTATTTTGTTATTGTTGTTGTTGTTTAGGTAACCGATTATGCCGAGCGAAAAGGAATGCCTGTGGAAGAAATCGAAAAATGGCTTTCACCGATTCTATCCTACGACAGAGATTGAACCAGCAGAGGATTAAATATTTTATATACAGATAGCAATGTCCTTCGGGAACTCGCTTCCTTCTCAATACCAAAATATGAGCCGTCCTTCCCAATCACGTGATTTTTGTGGCATTCACGTGCTCTTTCCACAGGTGCATGTGCTGATGCTGATTGGTCAGGTGCTGGGCTCGTGTCCATCGTTGACATGAAACAAATGCGTAAAGGACGAGTTTCTTTAGAAACAACAGTTGATTTTAACATTGTGCTGACAAACCAATCAAGATGTCAAGAGAAGATCATTTTAAATACGTTAATCTTATTATGGCAAGGGCACGACGTTTTAAAGATATTTATGACTTGGATTCTGAAATGTATCGTCCACCATATCTAAACATTTACCACAAACCGTCATGCGAAGAGGATATTGAAAACAAAAGTATACGTTACCTTAAATGGAGTAACTGCTCTGTAAAGCCCTTTGAAGGCTTATTTATTTTAAAAATGTTTGAGCAGAAGATTAAAAGAGAGGGGGAGGGGTGGGGAGACCCTTAATTAGCAAAACGCTAGGAGTTTATCACTTTGTATCTCATTTATTTGTACATTACATTGGATCAACGTGATTATTGATTACGATTCTTTTTGAGTGTTAACTATAACTCGAGTTGTAAACAACAACAGCAAACTAATAATAAATGACCCCAACACATTCCGTCATTCCCACACCTGAAAAGGAAATGTATATTAGCAATAAATCTATCGACAAAAGATATGGCGATGCTGTCAGTTCTTCCCGTCAAAGAAGCCTATGTTGACTGTACGTTGTGGTTATGTGTTCAGTCCATTCCTCGGAGACCCAGAGGCAGTAAGTGAGGGGGGAGGGGTGAGAAGTCGAAAGACCTCTAGCGAGGACTCCCTGGGGATGGAGTCTTACCGCGCCACTTCCAAACAATTCTGTGAATGCTGGCTTCTGATTGGGAAAAGAAAATCCTTTGTATTATTCTGCCCAGTTGACAGGTAGCAGCTAGGTTAACAGTAAGTTTTGTATGTTCTTGTACGAAGCGTACACAAAGGGTTTTACCTGCCTTAGGATAAGACAAGAAAAGACGCCGGACGGACCGAAATTCAGCTTATTCAGACAAGTTATGGTCCTAAAATCGAGATTGTGCTCTATATCACTGCCTCAAAAAAAACGGACTCTAATTAAGCTCATAATTATGCTTGACTCGGCTCTTATGCCCGTAGCTATGCTGCAGACAATCTACTCTCTGCAGTGAATCAAACGTGACAAACACAACAGTTCAAACAACTTGGAAAGTGATCAAATTGAGACACAGTCCCTCAAAAGAACAGTGAGAACAAGTCGAACGTGCTTAATTAATAGAAAAGAAAACTGCGCAGCGCTTTATTAAAAATGGCTTGCAATTTATCAATTTCTTCTAGTAACTAAATTAGTTACGAAAATAAACGACATAATCGTTTTCTCGCAAAATCAAGTTTCATTATTATGCTGGCAGTATGCTTGACGCTATGTAGAATTAGCCGGCATAATTAATATTTCGGCCTCTCTCTGCTCCCTGTGCAAGCAAAAAGTAATTTGTATTGGTAATCGTATGGATGCGAGTGCAATGTAACAAATTGACGTCAGTTTTTTATGCGTCTGTCCGCTTATGATAAATTGCGTCATAACATTGTCAAAGTGGCTGTGGAACCACTCGCCTGCGGCTCGTGGTTCCTCAGTAAACTTTGACAATGTTATGACGAAATCATCAATAAGAGGACAGACACAAAAAACTGACGTCAATTTGTTTTTTTACAATAACAAGACCCCAAAATGGTCAATTGCCGGGGATAAATGAGGGGAAAAGACGCCGTAAACTTGCCGTAAACAAAGATAAGTGAATTTTATTCAAAATGACGCGAACATTGTCAATGGCTTTTCTCGCTTTTTGATTGGCTACTTACAAAAGTCCATAAAATCTCATTGGTTAAAAAGTTGGCAGTTTGACAGCTGAAAGTTGAACTTGAAAGCTTGCACAAATTAAAATTGTATCCGTCTGTACTCTTATTGATGATAAAAATGAGCCAATCAGCGCGCGAGAAATTAGACAGTTATTGTAAAAAACGTATTGAGTTGTGGACGAAAAATATCAAAAAGTACGGTAATTAATTTTGGGCGCTATTTCCTCCGCGCTACATCCGCAAAAATCCACGCAGCATGTACGCGCGTGTGCCACACGCGATGGCGCAATTTGTTCTAAAAATAGAAAAATTGTCCCATATCATAGCGACAGCCCCAATACTAGAAATGGCGCACGCTTACGGTCTCTGTCTCCGATTATGGCTCCTGGTGAAAACGAAATACCGCTCAGGCATAACACAAGCACAATGATATTTACCACACGTGGTTGTGTTTGGCCACTGAAAACACTGGATCCAGATTGCCGTTTTCCCGTTTTCCCGTTAGTGTACGAATACAATTCTATTGGAGCGCATTTCAACTGAGTGTCGTAAAACCAGAACCAAACCACTCAATTGAAAACCGCTCTAAATCTCGATAGTAATACAGAACTGCCTCCGGAAATGGCGTAACGAAGAGAAATTCACATTGCAATAAAATAAATGAATAGGCAATTTTCCTTTTTTTTCCTCTCGTGTTGTTTTCTAAAAGAAATGGATTATGAGAGCGAGGATTTTTTTATCAAGCATAGAAATCGAGAGTGAATGACTTGATTGTTTGAGTATAAATCTACTCGAGTAGCAAACTTCATCTAAATCTTCTTCACAGAAACTTCAAAAACGCAGAGGCGGCCGCCATTTTGTTAGCAACCGCACACGGCTAGGCTACTCACTAACTACAACAGAATACACAATGAGTAGGGAAGCCAAGAGAACAGTAATAGTGATTGAACACAGCATTTACCACAACATTTATGCAACCGATAAATTTGTTTGTTATTGTTCCTATCTGTACTGAGCAGGACTATATCCCGGGGCAACTTTTAGGGGTTTCAAAAGCGGTTTTGCTATATCTCTTAGAGTTTTCAGCCTCATAAGGTCGGCAACGGGAGTTTTTTCGGTACCTATCAGGGTATTGAGCCGTAAAAAAATATATGGCAGGCGACAATTGATAATCAACTTTACGAGTAGAAGGTATCCAAGCATATCGTCTTTAATGTTATTAAAATCTTTGAAAGCGTCAATTAATGTGTTGTTTTAGAATTGGTACCTCTTAGGGGTAAAAAAAATTCAAGCCACGCCCACAAAACAGGGTAGGGGTTCTTTTTATAATTCCCGGAAAACCCTGGTCCTTTTTATACAGAGACCATAGCTACTGTAGTTAGTGCCACTTCCTGTGCGTACAAAGCGGAGATGAAAAGCCTCAAACAAAGCCTCAGCAGTGATTCCTAGTATGTCTTTTCAATTGTCATTTACGAAATAGGATTGAAATTTGCTGTGACTCTTCTCAGAGGCCTAAAACATTAAACATAACGCATTTCCTTAGCACTTTCCACATTTTCGATGCAAAATCATGTTTTAAAGAAACACTTACTCCCGACTTATCTGACCCAAGAAAAGACAACTTCATTTTGAAATTCATTCTGAAATTTTGGTCAAAATTTGAACTGTCAGCAGATTATATGTTACAGTTTTCTGATTTCTCGTCATGGATTGTAGAGGATCTTTTCTTGTTTTTGTTTTGTTTCTCTGTTTTGTTTTTCACTAACGTTAAAACTTTCTCGTTAATTACCCACTCTTCACGCCCTTTTTGAACTCAGGCAAAAATATCAGGGATATCGTTCAAAAAAATTGGATGTGCAGACAGTGAATCCCGATTTTTTGAACTTCAAAGGGAAAGGAAAATTGCTTTCAAAAATCGAGTGTAATTTTTTCGAGAAACGGGATAAAATTACAGTGTTCAACTGAGAAGAGGGAGAGGACTTTTGGAGCTCGCTACCTTCCTTAAAAATACAGGTTAAGTTTGGAATTTATGCTCAGAATCATGAAAGCGTTATTTCTGAGGCTCTGAAATATGAAACATTTCCGTGCAGAGCGTGGGCCTCAGTAGCGTTCACTGGGCACTCGGTTCAAGATACCTAACTTAGTAACCCCCAGTGTTATGTAATAATGGCGGCTACTCTCATTTAAAGGGGAGCTTACTGGAAGGAGCGCGCTAAATTGAATCATCACGTTTGATAAACGGTATCAAATGGTTTTGGTAAATGGCCTTAATCATAGCATAAGTAATTAAATAACAATAGATATCATCACAGCACATTCCGTCATTCTAAACTTGTTTTATTTGTCCCACACCAACAAAAGCAAAAGATAGCAAAAGATATAACCGATTAACAATAATAACAGCAGCAATATCCAAAGCGATGCCGTGGATTCGAACATAATCCCTTGTAATAAACCCCGTTATGTTATTTCCAAAGCTGTGTTTACCCAGGCCCCATTCAAAAGCTGTTGCAAGTAATCCCCATTTTTATCCCCGGCCGATCTGTTAACGGTGGATCTGCAGGAATAATGATAATTAGTAATTAGGTTAGGTTTGTATTTCTAAAGATCTTGTAGGATTGCTGATCACTCTGCGGTGCCTTCCGTTATAACTAGAGCTTGTTTCATCCACGGTGTAAAGCATAAAATGTTATTAACCGATCACCTGATCTAAGAGAAACAGCCACAAACTCGTGAGCAGCACATATACATGAAAAGCATACCTTATAAAAAGATGTCTTCATTTCTAACACACTACACAGCCAATATTAATTTGATAGGTTCAATACTTTCAAGCCACGGACACTTTCTTTCCCCAGCTGTCCAGAGTACCAAATTTTGAGCGTTTTTGTTGGGCTTAAGAGTTGTTTTGGAAGAACCAAACTCTACAGAAAAAATTAGTTCACGTAACACTAAGGTACTTAGAAAACCCATCAAGGTGTTCTTAATTACACAAGGAACATGGTCCAATATTACCTGCCAATTTCGTTTCCCAGGACTTTGTTTCTCAATACCCTCCTGTTGAAACATACATAAAAGATATCAATGCTTGTACAATTAGAGATTAAAAATGTTGCACGATACGTTTTTTAAGGCAGTGGCTGTTTTATCCAAAGCTACATTTCTTTTCTTAGAGATTTACTTCCAAGAGGGTGGCTGCTCTCTCAAGAGTGGCCTTTATCAAAGCTAAGGACATGAAAGTCAGTTAAAGAGAAAGTCAGTTAGAAGCCAGTCCGATTATAGACCCATCTGTCTGGCAAAGAAAAATACCCCTCCCCTGCAGATATACGCTGTCCCAAATCTT
>Ga0126338_10002204_pt1 | contig 13269 bp, 4 predicted proteins | sample OrbCmetagenome_2_FD_92529 | JGI IMG/M metagenome (GOLD analysis project Ga0126338, IMG submission 92529) | Coral microbial communities from Petempiche,Puerto Morelos, Mexico - Orbicella C C metagenome | ecosystem: Host-associated > Invertebrates > Cnidaria > Coral | place: Petempiche,Puerto... | reverse complement strand
TCAACAGAAGAATGTCACTGCTAACACTGTGCAAGCAAACAGCTACATAACCATATATGTCAGTGGAATTTAAGCTGCTGCTATTCAAAGGCAACCAGCTGACATTGACTGTTGTAGAACTTATATTGCTGATTGTGACGTTCCAGCTGTGTTCATATGAAACTGAAAAATTAACAAATAGTGTAAGGAGGTAAATTTGACCGAAACATTTCACTTCTAACGCTTTACCCTTCAGCTGATACAAACATAGTTGTATGACAAAGGCAACTTGTGACACACTGGCAAACAGTTATTTTGTAAAGATTTCCTTGTCACAGTTATCATAGAGCTGATGACGTGCCGGTCCCTTCTTTAAAGAGATGCTGTACTCCTTGTTTTAGAACAACTAACCCACTTTTTTTTTCCTTTTACTCTCTGATATGTCTGCTTTAGTATATCTTCACTGCCTGTGTCATTAACATTCATAACTTCTGAAATCATTCCCCCAATCCATTTTTTTTTCTGTTGTTTGATCCTATAATGAGACATTCTGTCGCCTCTAAGTAACGGAAAATTAATGGCTGCAGACAGAAATGTCAGGCGTTCTCCTGCCTTACAATACTGCCATCCCAAATACTCCCTCCTGATTGGTCGAAAGCACATCATTTAAACGCAAGTTGTATCGTCAGGAGAAAAAGCAAATGTTAATTTAATCTTTTGCATTTTGTGTAGCGCTAAAACAAGCAAATGAGACAGGAAACATTAAGTTTTAATACTCCTGGTAAAAACGAAGTTGAGCAGCAAAAAGAGATTAAATGGCTTTAAGAGAGAAAGCCTGGAAGTTTTGCAACTCATTCTGTACTTCCAGATGATAAAATGCGGAAGGCGAAGAACAAACTGCCGTAGAAATTTCTAGGTTTGTTAACAATCATGATAAACAAAAGGTTATTTATCAAGACTTTTTCTCATTGTAAGGTTCTTTCGTTCCGTCATATCTATTAATTACGTGTGGTGAAGAGTAGTATTATTAAAAGGAAATCGCTCTTTTCTGTTGAAACGATTAGACCTAATTGATTAGAGCTAATTGAGCTAACTGAGTTAATGGTACGTTTCCCAGTTTGTACTATTGGCGTCCCTCGTTGAAGATGATCCAAATTGTTTCTCGAACAGGCCCGTTTCCTTAAAAAAATAGTATTGTGCTTACTATTAACCGACATGTCTTAACACTATTCTATTAGTCTAACGGTTAACTTACTATTGTTCATCGCAACATAGAAAGCCTTCAATGACGCCTGATAATAATAACGTCTGCGAAATCTGACGAGGGCATAGCTTCCCGAAACCAGAAATGCAAATGGTTCCTTCTGACCACAAAAGTACCTACGTTGCCCGTTACCAGTTGCAACTGAACCATACCTAAAATACAGCAAGAAGAAACAAAAGTAATCCACTGGATTTGACTATTAAATTTAACTCAGCCTACAGCATCGTCCATCGCCTTAAAGCCCTGGCCAAACGGACTTGCAAATACTGAGGCGCAAGTTGAAAACTTGGGTCTACTTTACTTTGGTCGATATCAAATTTGCATGCAAGTCGACGCAGCTTTTTCACCGTTTCGCCACCCGACCCAAGTCAACGCAAGTTGACCTATCATTAGCCAATGAAATACAGGATATGTCTACCTTGAAATGTGATTTTTTTTTTTTTTTTTTTTTGGCGACTTGAGTGTACTAGCGGGAAACTTGCGAACCCGATTGGCCACCCACCGCAAGTAACTGCGCAAGTTCAACTTAAGGCTACTTGCGACTACTTACGAGTCCGTTTGGCCAGGGCTTAGAGGGCAGTGGAACCTTCAGTAGCAACGAATATACGATAGTGGTTTAACAGTGAATGGGTAAAGAGGCAGAAACCAAACACTCGTGAGTTTGCAATAGAACGCAATGCTTGTCTACTAGAAATCAATGGAATTTCATTTCTTGGTTTTGATAAGAAACCATCCAAATAAAAAATACCTGTCGTCGATTCCGACGCATTGGTGTGACACAGAATCTTGCTTATTAAGTAGGACGATGAGATTGAAAGAATATCATGATTGTAGGTCTGGAGTGTAAATAACAATTTTGAAATAAAGGGCTAAACGGCTCATAAAAAAACAAGTGCGAGAAGTACTTAATTGGTCGTTATTGGGTTTTCATAGTCTTCATAGTTTGTACATTTTTGCATTTGCGCGTGGCGTATATATTTTGGTAGCGTAGGTGAATTTAGGTCAGTTTTTAGTACTGCTTGTGATCACATGTTAATCTGGCTTTGTGGTAGGTTTGTGTTCTTATAGAAAAGTAAAGCAATTTCGTGAACCAAAATCTTCCTCATGTTAATGTCGCAGGGGACATTCTGGTAACATGATCTACGACAGACCTTAAAGACAAAGCATACGATTGTCGCTTTGGCCTGGTTTTTTTGGATTCATATCGCGATCGGCTAAAACTAGTAATAACGTGTGGGAGTAGGATCATGACAACAATGGAATAATCAAACGTTCTTACCCGCAATACCACGTTTGGAAATGTTCAACAACTAGAAGGATACTTGAGTTCACCAACGGTGACTGGATTTCCCAATAACAATCTCCTGAATAGTATGCACTCGTTGCATTGATTTCACCTGCAGTGCCATTGAAGATACCTTCACAAGCTGTAAAATAAAATGCGCAAAAATTACAAAATCGTTTTCCTCGTCTTCCTTGTATGATGAACAACATGTTCTCAAGAGCGACGCTCCATTGGGAGCCTTTACAACGGCAAAGGGCAGAACACCGAGCTATTTTTCGCTTACAAGACCATTAAAAAATCTCTTTATGCACTCGTTTAAATTATAATACTAGATCTAAGCATAATATTCGGAAACCATCGGCTCCTAGAAGATGGCGGTATTAGACCACTCTAAATTTTGCTGCAGATATATGGAACTCCTTAGGCCTTACGCTTAGAGAATCGCCAACCATAGAGACAGCGAAGAGTGGCATTTTCAAAGCCGAACTTTAATTTTTCGTTTAATATAGTAAGTATAATGCATAGTTTTTTTAATATTGCCTCCTTTTGTTCTGATCATTTAATACGTTTATATTTTTAGTTCTGTATAGTTATATATTAGTTTATTGAAATCCAGTTCATATTTACTAGATTTGCTTTTGTTTAATCCTAATAGAGGACCCTTCTGTAGATAAATTTGTAACGTAGGCCTCCTCATTAAAGATTATTTATTATTAAGAACCTTGTATGTTTGCATGTTTTGTTGTTGTTAAAAAAGCAAACGAAAGCACCAATATATAATACTATAAATTGTATAAGCTAATTAGGAGAGATCTAACTAAAGTATCTGATACAAAACGCAAAACAATAACTTCAAAAGGTAAAAAAAAGGCGGAATTCAAAACAGAAGGTCCTCCCACAAGCTCTAAAATTAAATGTACAAAAATTACCAAAAATGTTTCCCTCGTAGTGCTTGCTGGTAAAACATTTCTCTCTTAATTTGCACGTCAATTTTCGTACACTTTGTAAAATTCACTGAGTCTTTACGCATGTTTAATAACGTGGCCAAATTTTTCAAAAGATGATTCTCTTGGTGATAAATTTGAGAAATCTATCCAGCGCAAGTCCAAAAACGCCAGGAATTCCGCAAAATTTGGATTTAAGGTTTTTTTGTTAACACAAAGTTAGTATTATCATTTATTCTTATCAACTATTTCACTAGCTGTTAAAAAGAAGTGATACTATTGATACTCTTAAAAAACGTAGTCAAGTACACGGGTAAACCAAGCTACAAATAAATGTCAAAACAATGTATTGCAGGTACTCCAACTTAGACTTAGACAATTACTAAAGTACAACTAACCACAAAAACTTTTTTCCTTTGATAAAACCTACTAATTTTCCCATTAGTCAGCTAAAAAATTATGTCGATTGATAAAATTCCCGCATTTCTACTGGCGTTTAAAGTTGTGCTTTCTGCTGCCACGACCGAGCACAGTGGGATCCAGGTCGGGCTTCTAGTGAAGTCACTGAAGGACGTAGCTGAAAACACTCAGGACATGTTTTACACTGGGTTTCGAGCGCTGCCAAAACATTTTGGGATATTTAAATAATAAAAATAATAATAATAATAATAATAATATTTGTGCTTCATACTTCGGACGAAACTTTTAAATGAAAGTGTAAAATGGGGTTGACTACCCTACACGACTCCTACGGTTCGTGACATTTGTACATTTAATTTGTCGTTCTCTGTTCGGTCACTAGACCTTTTTGTTGCTTCATTTGTGTTTATGAAGGGCACTTCACGTTGTGTTATAAGGAGTAATTTTTAAGTAGAGTTGAGCCGTTAGACCGTGGTATGTCAAGCTTGTGGATGTCATAGGTCTGAATGCTTTCCGCTGTTATCTGCATGTCGCTTCGTCGAGTTTGACACCTCTGTAATTTGCCATGTGCTTATACATTGTGCTAGTTTTTTGTATGTCACATCTGCTTCACCCAAAATTCATGTATTATCTATTTTCATATTTTTTTGAATTTATTGTTTCCAGGGAAATATCGATTGCCATGAAATATATTATCCCAAATTTCAATCTATTTTTAATTTTTATATTGATCCGATTAAGAGACAACTGGTAAAAAGTTCATCGAAAATGTTTGGAATGGTCCAGTAAAAAATGTATCCAGACACTTTTATTAAATCAAGCCCTTTAGGTGAGGCTATAGATTAATACGACTGACATTGAACATTTGAAGTGTCTGTTCTCACACGATTGTTGTGCTTAACTGGTTGAATATTGTTTTAAAAGGGGCGGAAGAGGACAGTTCAAGCTACAGAAAACTCTGGTGTTTTACCACAAATCTCGACGAGAAATCCCACAAAATGGGCTAAGATCATAACGTGACAAAACATAGGCACGCAAGTACCAGCATTGTGATTAGGCTAATCCAACAAGTTTAGTTATGATATTCAGCAAAAGAAGAATATTCAGCCTAGTTTTATCAAGGTTTGATTTGGACAATTCGATCAGTAGCTTTGTTTTTAAGAACTTCAATGGCGCTTTTTCCGCAAGAGAGCTAAATTATGCCGTCTGAAATAGTACCTAACAGTGAAAGCGGATTGGTGAGTAATTTTTTTATGAACTCATTTCATAATAAGAATAATCTAATGCTATAACATGGTCTTATTCTGTTGCTAGCGTTGATCAGATTAATTATAGTTTCTTCGGTTTTGACATTCCAAGTAATATCGATTTTAAAAGCCATCTAAACGAGAAGACACTTTTGGAGGTGAAACAACTAGACATCTCAAAGAAAGTATGAATTTTATAAGAGGCTTCGAAATCTGCAGAGTTTGGGAAGTGTTCTTGTCACATAACCCTTCCCAACACTTGAGAGCCTCTTTGGTGACAAAAAAGAGGGGGTTACAGAAAAAGTAACTTTCTGAGAGACGTAAAATTTACCTCTCTAAACTGTGCAATCTGTTTTAACAACATACCGTCCCATTTCGTAACCGACAATTTGATTGGTTCTTTAAGAAAACCCCCAATGTGATTGGTTTTTGATCGCCCTGGAAACATTCCCCCTTTCTGCCAAACAGCGTTGATTTTCTTATTTCTAAGACTACGCAGATCACAGCACCTGAAACACTTAGCTACACAAAGCTAATTCTCAGGTATGCCAATTAACCTAAAAGAAACAATATATCAGCGACACACAATAATCTTACAAATCCTAACAGGTGGAAGGCAGACCAGCTGGCTATTTACAATCATGACCGAGAGGCAGAACTTGAGTTTACCGAGAAAGAACTCCAGCTAAGTGGTACTAAGTGGTAAAAGCGTGACGTAGCCCGTGAACTCCGTATGTGTGGGCTAACTTTGGCTATATATTGTACAGGCATAGATAAAGACGAAACCAAAACAACGCAAACTAAAATTAACAATTAAGTAATGGACAAATTAAACATGTCTGTACAGCTATCAACCTGTGCTCTCATATGTGGTACTCAAAGGACCCTCTCCAACAGCTGTACGACCTGCAACTTTGATTTCATAAGTCGTGGCCTCCGACAGACCTGTAATCCTCAATACTCGGGTACTTGCGTTCACTTTGACAGTGGTGAAGCTCTCGTAGGAACCATAACGTCTATAATACACGACGTAGTCAAGAAGAACTCCATGAGTATCTTCTTCAGGTATAGGAGACCAGTAAATCTTGAGAGAGTTGGAACCATGATCGTATCCATACACCCATGGAACAAAACCAGGAACTAAACGACAAAGAAAAATTTGGTTTGATGCAATTGTGAAACACAAAGTTCTCTTAATAAAAAAAAACAGCAATAGTTTGTAATTAGGGGAGCGGTCAGCGTTTAGCCACAAAATTCTCAATAGACACCATGGATTAATTGAAGTAAGTGGTAAAATAAGCAACACTTATGGGTTGATTCATCGATACAGGTACTACCAGCTAATATCAGTTGGTGTTAAAATAATATTTTAAAGCGAAGCAACAGTGTAACCTACCTAACCTTGATTTTAACTTAAAACGTTCTAAGACTGAGATCCTATTTTATATATTTTCTTCAGTATTCTAAGACCTATTTCTTAGAAGAAAATTAAAAAGTTTTAGAACAAGCTTAATAGAAAACAAATTTTTAAGTGGTATTTAATTTCTCAGGAGGTTATTAACGTGGTTACGACGTGGGCTTTCGAAGGTGCCAAGGCGGGGGAAACCAGCAACTCCGTTAAAAACCCAACTAACAAGCTTACAAGCTTTTCCCGTGTTCTCTCAACATCACGCGTGGGATTATTACACCTGTAAACTCACAAAAATGGTGATCTATTGTTTAAATATTTTTTCCGACTGCCCTTTTTATCTTCGGCTTTTCTCACTTCGTGCTCACCGCTTTTACAAGAAAACATGATCCACTTGCGGTTTAAAGATAATAAGTTATGAATACCAAAATTACATACCGCCCTCTTTCGTACGTATGTCAGTTTTCTCGCTGCTTTTAAGTGTTGTTACTTTAGTTACTCGATCATTGAGGAGAGCAACAACCTTGACTTCGTAATTGCTGTAGGGTTTCAGATTGCGCACCACGGTATTTGAAGATGAAGCATTTTCTACACTCAACGGAAGAATGTCACTGCTACCTCTGCGTATGCAAACAGCTACATAACCATATACGTCAGTGGAATTTAAGTTGCTGGTTTTCAAAGGCAACCAACTGACATTGACTGTTGTAGAACTGATATTGCCGACTGTGACATTCCAGTCACGTTGATATGAAGCTAGAAAATCAACAAATATGAAACACGTTGTTAGTGTAAGGAAGTAATTTGACCACAACTTTTTAGTTCAAAACACTGCAACCTTCAGCTGATACACACGCAGTTGCATATAAATTTCAACAAATTGCCAATCGATTATTTTGTGAAGATTTTCTTGTCACAGCTATCATAAGACTACAGACCTACTGCTCCTCTTGTCGTAGAACAACTAATTCACCTTTTCCTCTTTCATTCTCTGAAACACCTGCCTTAGTATCTTTTCGTTGCTTGTCTTTTTTCTTAAATCAGCCTTCTTTTTTCACGTGTGATATTCGGTCGCATCTAAGTAACAGGCATTCCGGAGGCTTGTGATACTTCCATTCCAAATAGTCTCTTCCTTTTGGTCGAAAACCATAGAAATTTTAATGTAGCAAAATGTATTTTCTGCATATTGTGTTGCGTTAAAAAGAGCAAATGAGACTGAAAACAGTTAGTTTTAATACCCCTGGTATATTGTTAGTCTAACGGTTAACTTACCATGTAAGCCTGTGTTGTTCATCACAAAGTACAAGGCCTTCAATGTCGTATAATAATAATAGTACACGTAAAGTCTGACATGGGCATAGCCTCCTGGAATGAGAATTGCAAATGGTTCCTCTTGACCGCAAAGGTCCCTACTTTGGCCGTTGCGAGTTGTAACATAACTATACCTAAATACACCAGGGAGAAACACACAAAAACCGCTCTGAACTTGATGAATAAATTCAACTCAGCCTACAGCCTTGTAGAACTTTGACAGGATATACTACCATTACACATTACATTTTTAATTTTCAACGATAAATAATCAATTAAGGCAGAAAGGTGTGAAAAACACCCTCTGACCAAAAAATGCACTTCTTGTTCGACTAACTCTACAAGCAGCCCAGGCGTAATGTTTCTGTAACGAATTTATAAACAACCGCGCGACTCATGACCACGACTTACCGTTTGGAGGAAAGCAAATCATCGATAATAGAGTACATGGCGAAGCTCATAGGTCAAGCAAATTTGGTGATAAATTAGTGGTTCTCGGGCAGACGCGATAGGTTTTGGAAGCCAGCAACCAATATACAGGAAATCAAGGAATGCATGGTTCAGCTGATCGCAATTTGGAACGGATCTGTTGATTATTCTGGAATTTATCGAGCTTCGCGTCGAGTTGGCCTTATAGCCAGCCTTTAATTCTTTTATAGTGGATAATACCTCTGATAGCAAAAAGGGAACAAATTCCGTTTACATCTACTTCCAGTGTTACGTGCATAGGGGATATCTTTGACCATCTTTCGACATGCCATCTTTCGACATGCCATCTTTCGACGTGCTATTTAAACGGCTGAAAGACTGTGAAAGACTGAAACTGGCAATTTTTCCGGTTATAAGTGGAAATAACAAACAAATGATAATTACTGACCTCAAATGGCTGAACAATATTGTGGACTTTGCATGTTTCCAGATTTACGGGATAATTAAAACGACATTGCGTGTTTTCGATCGGCTTTCCGGCAGAATAAGGCCGTTCCCGCTTTTAGTATTCGAAAGATGTAAACATTCAAAACAGTCGATTTAGCTCTGACAGACTGACTTTTTTACAGTAACTGCCTAATTTCTCACGCGCTGATTGGCTCATTTTCATCATCAATAAGAGTACAGACGGATAAACTTGTAATTTATGCAAGCTTTCACCTGTCATTGTAACCAATGAAATTTTCTGGACTTTTTTAAGTAGCCAATCCAAAAGAGCGGAAAGCTATTGACAATGTTCGCGTCGTTTTGAATAAAATTCACTTATCTTTGTTTACGGCAAGTTTACAACGTCTTTTCTCCTTGTTTATTTCCGGCATTTGACGATTTTTTGGTCTTGTTATTGTAAAAAACAAATTTACGTCAGTTTTCTACGCGTCTGCCCTCTTATTTATGATAAATTACGTCATAACATTTTCAAAGTTTACTACGGAACCACTCGCCTTCGGCTCGTGGTTCCATCCGGACAACTTCAATCATTCTCACCAAATCACTCAGTCGGAGATGCTGATTATTGCAACTCGAAGGAATGGGAAACTGAATCTTTTAGCAAGTTTGCTGCATTTTGGTACAAAAGACAGAACATACGGTTGAGACTATTATTATGCTTGTACCTGTAAAAAACGTTTTCATTTGACATGCACCTCAACTGGAAGCCTAAACGACAAATTCTATCAAGTTTCGAATACTAACAGGTTGTGACCTATTAATTCTGTTCAGCTACGGAATGTTTTAATAGCATCGATTCTTTTGAACCGAAAACTGGAAGAATATTTCGCTCTTATACGAATTCGACTTTAGAAATCTGTTGAAATATCCGTGTGTTTCACGGAGTTCAGTTCTAATAGCGCTTGTCATGATTAAATAATAACTGGGTCGCTGCTTTGTAATCTACGTGCAAGGACGATTTGACTTGATTTTTTTCTTCTTCATTTTTTTTTTGTCTAACTTATTTATTAAAGAGAATTCGAGAAAAAGTTGCTATAGTCGTTGTTAAGTAAATAAGGCTGTGGTTAAGTGGTTCGCACTTGACAAAGAAACAGACAGTGCTATATTTACAGGAGTTATTTTGAACTATTACATAAAGGTAATACTTTTTAATACAAATAGGATTTTTATGGCTTCAATACGATTCTATTTCACATGATTGAAGTTACTAGAGACATATCCAGAGTTTTAGTGTATTGTGTGACATAATGTCACGATGCTATGGTCACGGGGCAGAGCTCAGGCAATGTAATATTGTACGTATCACCCTTTAGCGCTTCCATGTGGTTTTCAAAATTTTGGTTTGAATTATGGAGCTCACCGATTGCTTTTTCCCACCTCCTCCCCGTTGGCTGGCCGCTTGTTTTAGACCCTAGTAGCCTTTGTCTACGTTTTGCCCTCACAAATCTTTATTTTTGAAGTAAGACAATATAAGTTCTTCAATAAAATTTTGTAATGAGGTGGCTATGGGCCTTTGCTCATAGCTATACATTATTTCAATTTACATAAACAATTAACACGGGCTATTAGCCTTTTGCTCAAAGCCATTTTTCACCAACACCTTGTTTGTTTATTTATTGTTTATCTCCCGGCCCAGTAAACAGAGCGCGGGAAATACAGCACTCAGCATTATCGTTTGTTTCAGAAGATTTGAAGACATAAATGTTATGGTTCGGTTGTGTACAAATTCATTCCACATACAGTACGTCTGAGCTGCCTGTGGTAACACAACCACATGGAAGTAAGTTCATAACAATAATGGAATGATCCAAAGTTCTTACCAGCAGTACTGCATTTGGAAACGTTGAACAACCAGAAGTACGCTTGAGTTCACCAACGGTGAATGGATTTTCCAGTCACAATTTCCCGAATAGTATGAGGGTATTACATTGATTTCACTTGTTGTACCATTGAAGGTCTGTCCACAAGCTGTAAAATTGATGTACAAAAATTGCAAAAACGTTTGCCTGGTCGTCCTTGCTGGTAAAACAGATTTAGTTAACTGGCTCTTCAATATTACATCTGCTTCGCCAATTGTCATTTTTTTCAATCTATTTCCAATAACTGGCGTAATTTTTATATTGATTCGATTTTATTAGTCAAAAGCTCATCGAAAGAGCTTGGAATGGTCCAGTAAAAACTGTAGCCAGACACCTTGATTGAATCGAGCCTTTTGGGAGAGACTATAAATTAATACGACGTTGAACGTTTTAAGTAAGTGTTTGTTCTCACATGATTGTTGTGCCTAACTGATTGAATAATGTTTTGAAAGAGAGCAGGAGAAGACACGTTAGGTTACACAAAACTGGGGTGTTTTAAATCCCACAAGATGGGCTAAGATCATAGCGCGAAAAAAAAAGCATCAAATTTGCCTATGCAAGTAAACCTGTAGTGTGTTACTGTGCAGTAGCTAAGCAAATAACTTGTGACAATCAGAATCAACACATCAACCTTGTAGTTTTTCATTGGATAAGAAAAGCAGTAGTACAGGTGGCTCATATGAGCGGTAACCAATCAGGAGCTGAATTAAAAATTCAAGATGGCGGCGCCCATGAAGCGAGAGGAAAAGTCGGCCATGTTGAAAAACAGCCCACCAGCCTCGACAAAGGCCTGGGATCGGTCTCACGGATTTCCATGGCGACACAATCGTTAGAAAATTGATAAAATACTTACAGTGTCTGGCCCCAAAACGCACAGAAGTTCTTCCTGCAAGCGGCCATGATGAAGACTGAGAGACTTGGGTACGAGTTTGACCTATATAGGGTACGGCCAAGCACGATGGGACGATGACAACATTGGGAACCATTGAGAATGTGTCACATGGATTACATCATCTGCATACGCAATGAAATACTTACAGTGGCTTCCCCGGTCCCCCTCTCTTAAGGAGAGCATTAAGCCCTGGAATCGCACTGCGCATAAGAAATGATGAGGTTGTTTTGATATCTTAAATTGCCATCGGCGTAATAAAAAATCTACTTTGTCAGATAAAACCATGCATTGGGAGTCTAAAAGTTTCTCACAAAGCACGCAAGGTCTGAAACTGTCATGGATCACTTCCCATCCCATATGTAGGCGATCTTTAACATATTGGTGGATAGCAAGAGTTTGAATTTAGTCTTGTAGTTCAAGGGGTAACAAATCCCAGTAACTTACTTGTTTTCCCATGATCTCTTCCATTACGAAAACAGATGTTAGCGCTCAGTACACATCCGAGGGTGTAGAGTGAAGTGACGGCATCAGGAACTAATCCTAGACTTGTCCCACTCCCTTCTCGGCCAAAGGGGTAAAATAAGGGTGGGGGTATTTCCTCTGACGCCACCACCACCACTAACACCTCCACCACCACCACCACCACCACCTCCACCTCCACCACCACCTCCACCACCACATTCACCACTACCACCACATTCACCACCACCACCGCATTCACCACCACATTCACCACCACTAACAACTCCACCACCACCACCACCACATCTACCTCCACCACCATATTCACCACCGCCACCACATTCACCAACACCACCGCATTCACCACCACATTCGCCACCACAACTAGCACCTCCACCACCACCACCACACCCAACAACTCCATCATAAACTATGTATAAAAATAAGGCTTAAACTGCCTCAATTCATTTTGAGTCAAACTAGCAAGGAGTCATGTCCCTTTATTGTCGATATTGTCATAGACTATTCTCTCGTGAAGACAGTAGAATTCGTCACAAGAAACATAGTTTTCAACGCAGTGGATCAGAAAAAACACGAGAGGATCTTTCAAATATCATATTTCCTACCGAAAAGCACCATGGTATCCTTAGTAGAATAGAAATGGGAGAAGCGTTTCGGTTCAAAATACCCTGTGTGCGTGAGCGCTGCGCCAGAACCCCCACTATATATGTGTGTGATCGAAAAAGGTTTCATAAAACTCTTTAGTGAAACCATCTTCTCCTGGGGTTTTATTTTCTTTAAAACCCTTAAATGCATCTAGCAGTTCTTCTTTTGAGAGATCATCTTCCAGTTCTTGTTGCTCATCTCCAGTTAATTTTAGTCCTCAAGAAAAGAATTAAACGAATCATTTAAGGTTACTTCCCACCTTCGCAGGTGCACTTCGGGAAAAAAATCGTACACGCGCCAGTTTCAATAAAACCCCAACAAACTATATATCATAAGAAAGCTTAATAAATGTACTTTACGAAAAAAATACAATTTTAGCAATGCTTTCATTTAGGAAGTGTCAGGAGGCGGTAAGGCGTGAAACGACCAAGCCTTCTTCTATTGAATTTATCGGGTATCGGATTCCGCAGTACTCACAAGGCATCAATCAACGAAAGTGTGTCGGGCTTTTTCGATATTCTGATTGGTTGTCTAGATATCCACTTCTAAAGTTGGAGTAGCTAAAAATATGCGAGACGTGTTGCGTAAATGGACGC
>Ga0126338_10002203_pt1 | contig 13269 bp, 10 predicted proteins | sample OrbCmetagenome_2_FD_92529 | JGI IMG/M metagenome (GOLD analysis project Ga0126338, IMG submission 92529) | Coral microbial communities from Petempiche,Puerto Morelos, Mexico - Orbicella C C metagenome | ecosystem: Host-associated > Invertebrates > Cnidaria > Coral | place: Petempiche,Puerto... | reverse complement strand
TACTTAGTTTTACTCAGCTCGATTAGCTTTATAGTTATCCTGCGTAAACATTACCTCTTTTTTCTATTAATATATTATATTGTAAAGTTTAACTTTTTTCTATTTGGTAATAAAGCTTGTTGTTGTTGTTCAATATAAATAACCATTTTTTTCAATTTTGGTCATTTATAAATAACCAATTTTAAATTTCTGTTAGTTATAAATAACTAATTTTCAAATTTGGCTATTTAGCAAATAACCGCTTTACAATTGTGGTTAATTAACAAATAACCACTTTGCAATTTTGGTTATTTACAAATAACACTATTCATGTTTTCGTTATTTGTTAAATAACCAATGTCTCGTTTTGGTTATTTATAAATAACCAAACTGCAATGTGGTTATTTACATATAACCATACTTGTTTTGGTTATACACAAATAACCACTCTAAATAATAAAAATAAATTTGGCGCCCCATATCTGATAGCTACATGTTGTGTGTTTGTAATTCATAAAAATCTTCAATTTCTCCGAAGATCTTTCAGAGCCACCTCGCAGGGAGAGTTGCTTTGATCTTTTTCGCACTCTGTTGTGATTTGCTGTCCAAACACCCGCGCACTCGATCCAGTGGTTGTGAGTCAGGTAAAGAAGACTAGCTTTTGTCTTCAGGCAACAAGAAAAACATGCTTGGCAACCTCTATCGGTTTCTATTAGGCCATGAGAAGTTTCCAAGGTAGAGTGGCTCAATCGAGAAGGTGTACTAAATCCATTGGAGCAATGTAATTCTTGTAGTGGAGGCATCCCTGTTCTTGTACATCATGTAGTATGCATGAAAATTCAATTGTGATTGAGATACAAAAAAATGCATATGCATGTGCATATGTCATTGCGTGTTGTTATATTTTGGGGGCCATACAATTATCACTAATCATGTGGCCCCCCAAAAACATACTCTATACATAGATGTGCTAAAGTAGTGTACTAGATTTATAACTGACAATACAGTCTAAGTCTGGTAAATGTCTCTGGATAATCAGCTTGATGTTAGTGGTTCTGAGTTAAACCATTTATTCGACCTTGAAATGAACAGCAATCTCTACGACAAATTAGGACCCTAAAAACTAGTAAACAACATCTCCACGTGGTCGCAAAACATCCACTAAGCGTTCAAAGTCACGTGACCTAAGTATTTGCACTTTTTGAGTACACTGTAACAAAATGTACTTCACACTACAGTTAAATGTAGATTTAAAAACTACCATTCTACCATTCTGCGATTTACGTTTTAGCGAAAGCTATTTAGTTCTGTTACTGTATTTAAACTCCCTGAATAAAGGAAGTAAAAACCCAACTGGGCAACCGCGAAGCCAGAGGCACTTCCAGAAAGGCTTTAAACGTGGAGCTATTTCTGGTATAGCACATAAACTCGACTCTAATATAGGCCCTCTTGTCACTCGCAGGATGAAACAACTCAAAGGGATTGTACACAGATACTTATTTAGTGGCTTTTGATAGGTAGAAAAGTACAGAGTGCTAAAATAAGCATCTTTGTAAAGAAATAAATTGAGAAACGAACTACTACTTTCGACAATAACATAGTACGTATTAAGTTTGATAAGATCATTCTTGCTATAGAGACAACTAAGAAACTCCAATAGGATTACTTTGGGACCCTTCCAAACAGAAAATATGTCTTTTTTTATTTAAATTTTTTAACTTTTTTTACATTTTGGGGGCCACACGGTTAGTGCTAATCGTATGGTCCCTAAAATATAACAACATATATAGCAACGTCCGTTAACAGCATGTTTCAGCAGTTGTTCACTTCCATGGGAAGTTAAAGTAAAGCATGCTTAAATCATTCCCTGAAGAAGTCTCAGGCAGAGACGAAGCGCGTCGGAAATAAACGAAAAAGCTTACAACTACAAGAAGACTTCCTTTATGCTGCTCACTAGTCTTGGTTAAAAAAATTTAAAAAATTAAAAAAAAGATTAAAAAATTCTAATAACCTTCCCAGCAGATGGGCTTTGAGGGTAGATCGTAGAGCGTAGATTGAATAGTAGCTGGTAGAACGTAGATAGTAGAGCATAGATGGACTTGGAGGGTAGATGGTAGATCGTAGAGCATAGAGCGAGTAGCTGGTAGAATGTAGAGAGTAGAACATAGATGGGCTTAGAGGGTAGATGGTTGATCGTAGAGCATAGATCAAAGAGAAGTACCTGGTAGAACATAGAGCATAGATGGACTTAGAGGGTAGATGGTAGATCATAGAGTGTGGATTGAAGAGAGTAGCTGGTAGAACATAGAGAGTAGAATGCAAATGGTAGAACATATAGCGTAGAGCATAGAGTGTAGAGGGTAAACTCAATACAGAATTGTACATTAAAAGAAATTATTAAAATACTGTAAACCGTAGTAACACTAAACATTCTCCATGCACTTTAATATTTGCCACAATAACTGTAAGCCTCTACGCCCGTACATAGAACCGTAGAGCGTAGATGGTAGAGGGTAAACTCAATACAGAATTTCAAATTGAAAACAATTAAAACACTGTATACTGTAATAACACTTAAATGACACTTCAATATGTATGAGATAAATGCGAGGAACATGCTACAAGTTGAAATCAAATGTTACAAAATAGGCAGTTAACCATAGTAACAATACACAACTACGGTAAAAGCTGTGAAGTAGGAGGTAGTGTATCTTTCCAACACGTAGGAGGAGACTGGTGACGAAAGCGTAGAGTCGTAAAGCTCTACAAAAATTTCTACGCCAAATCAAGCTTCATAAATCAGGCGCCAGTTGCATCAATCATCATTGCGTGGTTCCAGAAAACATCCATACCCCACCAAAGAGGAAATTGGAAATTCCGGAGGGGTCAAAGAACCAGGAAATTCCAGAGGGGAGGGTGTTTGGATGGTTGATTTAGTTTCGAGGGGACATTCAATGCAATACGGATTCAAGTATCAATCCAGCTGTTCAAAAGTCCTTTCTTACCTACTGAGTTGATCTTTCACATGAAAAAATAGTAGATTGAATACTTGAGTTTGAATCCCATTATATCCAAAATAATATTTGGAAGCTAACAAGTGCAAAGAATATGCTGTTGCGTGGACATGGCCACCATTACCTGTTGCCAGTCTACATGAAGTCACTTAATGGACAGAAAAGCACTGGTGACTAGCCTAGTTTGTTTTTCACTTCGACCTTCCAAGCTGTTGAGTGGCAGTTGATTTCTTTCGTGGAAATTAGTTTCATTATAATGGTAAAAATTACATCGTGTGGTTCCAGAAAATATCAATACCCCCCACAGAGGGTTTTTTCCGGTTTGACCCCCATTCCCCAAGATTTTCTGTTCCAAACGGCTTCATGGCACTCTCCCACCCCCCTGTAATTTGCATGATTTTTCTACTTGGGTCCCCCAACCCCTCGGAACTTCAATAGCCACATATAGCAAGATTAGTCAATTTTTAGTTTTAATCTCCTAGGTACTGTTTTAAACAGTAATAAAATTTGGCTGCAGCTATTTATGGTTCAAGACAGCATATTTTTCACAGTTAAAGGGCATTTGACACCCTTCCGCGCATTTACAGCAATTTGATTTCTTATCCGACGGAACAGTTTTTAAAGTTGATATTTGCGTGAAAAATCCTTCTTCATTGACCTTGTGAGGCGTGTGGAAATTGTAATACCAATATTGAAGAACTGTTTAGTCATCCAAGAAAGACTTAAACAGCATATTTTGTGTTTTGAGTTGAACATCGTTGAGAAATATGATGTCCTCGAGAGTGGGTTTTCGAGGTAGCTAGAGACAAAAGCTACTTTCGCCCCGTAGCTGTCTTGTTTGCAAAGAAAAAAGAAAAAAGAAAAAAAAAAGAGAATGCAAGTTGAATGCAAGTTGAAAGAAACTAAAGCGTATGTGCTTGTATTCAACGGACACAGCCTTCACACAACATAAACATGATAAATATTCCTCCAAAAGCCGACAGATAAAGAGATTTTCAAAAAGCACGTGAAACTCCAAGCTCACCTGGGGCAAATTCATGGCTCGCATGTGTTAGTATTACGATTTCTTTTCGTTAAAGAAATTGGTGTCAATCAAGAATGCACATGCGCTTTATGGTGACAAAGGCCCTTTAACTGAGGCAAACAATTGGTAAACCTTGATTTGCCACACAATGTTTGTTAATTTATTGTACATTACTTTTGGGGATATTTACTAAGTCAGGATCAAAACTGCTGGGTTATGAAATATTACCAGGTGGGATTTAATTTTCCTTAAAATGACCTTGGAAAATTCTAGACATAAAATTAGGCAGACCCGTCCCTTCATGTCATGTTGAAATGTTCGAACTAACTGACATAAATAGAAGTACTCAACATCCAAATGGCGTAACAGCTGACCTTTTCTTCATTCAAAGAAGTTTTCATTGAAGAATCCAAGAAAGTACTGAAAGTTTATGTTCTTTCAAATAAACCAGTCAAAGTTTTAATTTATGCACAGCTCCTCATTGTCCTTGGTTACATATAATTCAAAACAAATGGCACTGAATCGACTTTGCTAACTTTAGCAAACTATGAACTACATGGATAACAACGAAAATATGTGATAACCTAGTTATGGCCAATCGGAAACGGGAATAATTTTGTATGAGTATCAAATTAAATATTCAGAGTAAGAATCCCACCTGATTGCATGAATAATGCTGGAAAAAGCACCAGCTGTGTTTAAGCTAAATACAGCACAATCTTCTAAGTATAAAATGTACAACATATTGTCAACCTCATTATAGATGTATTGCTGCACCTCTTCTTCGGTACTTTGCTCCACCAACATGCTGCTCAGGAGTACTTGCATCTCTGTTGTTCAAAGTCGGAACAATAATGGAAATATATGGCAAAGAATCTTACATTTCTTTCAACAGATGGAACATTACTGTTGGTTAAATTATGTGAATCAATTGGGAAAGTACATTGTATGATATATAAAAAACTCTTTGTGTACCCCCGTCCCAATCAAAGATTTAGCTCTTTCAGACCCCTTGGGATTTCTGCGACCCTCTGTGGGGTGGGTATAGATATTTTCTGGAACCACACATTTCAGAAGCTCGAGAATTTCTTGTTCTCATTTATCTCTGTCAATTTTTATGCAATGTTGCTGCAAAAATTGGCTTTCCCCGTGGGTGTGTGAGCGATTGTGTAATGATCACGATAAAAGAAAGTATGGTGTCAGTTTCATCCACACTCAACTTATCACTCCTTCAATGGAAATTGTACCACAGGACTTAGTCATATGGGAAGGTGATGTGACAAGTTACCATCTTGCCTATTTTCTTTTAAAGCACATTTAATTAAATTGCTGTATGTTTTCTCAGTCTGTATCTTCAGATGTCACGAGTGATCGAGAATAAACAGCAGTGTTGTGCAAAGTAGAAGGCCTTGTGTTTAGAGTGTTTTCTTTAACTTTAACTCACTTTCTTGCAAAAAGGAATTTTTCTGGAGGGTATGGAGGGTGTACAAAATACTTAAGGAAATTCTTGAGGGTGGAGGGACTATTTTTGTGTTTAAAAAATGGAACTACACATTCACTAGCTATAGGAAATCCACTGGTTTGCTCATAGAGCACTTTGATTGAATATGAGAGACACTCTGTCTAATTGTTCTGTGAATCAATTGAAGCTGTATCTGGTAAGATGTCATGTATGGTTCAACAATAAAGAAGTTTGTATTTCTCAGGGCAAAAAATTGAAATTCCGACTAGCTGTCAGTATCTGGTCCTTGTCATTATCCAGGCGTCTACGATTTTCAATATATTTGAAAAGCACCATTAAGGAACCTTGCAAAATCTCTGAATTGGACCTGGTATCGCCAAAATGCCAGAAACCAAAATTTATCATTACAGGGCAAATGGAGAGTTTAAAACATTCAGCATGTTGTTACAGTAATAGAAATGAGCTATAGCAAGCTACACTTAGAGCACATGGCAAATTACAGATGAAGTTCTTACAGAGGTGTCATATTCTACAAAGTGTGACAGATAACAGCTAAAACCAGACCTATGACCAGTTAAAATTTTCATCCTATTTGGTCAAATAGCTCTGTTCTACTTTAAAGTCCTCCTAATATCACAGTGCTTCAAAAACAAATGTGTAGCATAAAACTTAAAAAAAGGTCAAGAGATTAACATCAAAAGAGAATGGGAAATGTGCAAATGTCTCTCTCTTTACAACAGAGTTTGGTGTGCACTGCATGACACTTATAAAGGTTCGTGAGAGATGTGCATCATAACTTCATTAGACCGACAAATAGAATTACTCTGTCACCAGAGTGCTGAGCTTCAGAAATACTGTATGAAACCATTGCAGTCTTTCTTTTTGCTCATCTTCCGACGCCCAAGCTTCTTGCGGCTTCACATGTCACATTAGCATGCTCACAACCGCTCACTTGTGTTGCATTTGTGAGTGGTCTATCTTAGCAGTCCATATTGCAAAATTCAGATCGCTGAGGGAACCAATCAGAATTCTCCTTGTGGACCAGTCCAGCCATACAATAAACATGATTATTATACAGAAATCATGATTATCTCAGAGCTCAAATTAACGGCCGGTCAACGGACAATGTCCAGCCAGAAGAGTGACTTGACCAGCCAAAAACTTCAAATGCCGGTCATGTTGACCGGTCACATCATGTTGAATTCCAGTGACAGCGTGCCACTTCATTGAGCTGCTGAGCCCTGTCAAGGCTATCTTTCGTTAAGTTTTAAGCTCTTCTTTGTATTAGGCCAAATTTTAATCGGTCTACATGTAGCAACGACTGGAACAAACAAATTATATTTGTGGGTTTAATTAGGCCCAAGTTATTTAATTTTTTTAAAAATATTTTGGCCGGTCAGAAAAGAGACGTGACCGAGCTAAAATTACTTTGGCCGGTCAACATGACCGGCCACGGTTCGAAAATTATTTTAAGCCCTGTTATTTACTGGACACGTAAAATTCATAACAAATTACATCTGGGCCCAAAAATTGCCTTTGACAATGTACACACCACCCGGGATGACCTGTTATAACAAATACCCTACCCAAGGGCGGGAAAAGTTTTCTAAATGCCCAACTAGGGATTGTGCATGGGCTTGAAAACATGGACAACATCCTGACTCGAAAGTAGGAAACTTTCAGACTGCCAAGACGGTTGACTACACCTATAAACAAACTCAAAGTCACAACCGCGATCAAACTTACCAAAAAAAATCACTAGGATGACAGCTGCAATAGCACTGAACACGGATAAAACTGTCGCCAATAAATTTTCAGTGACCATTGTACATTGCTATACGATTTTTCCGTACTTCACTGCTCTAAGCACAACCTCATCCCCAGGGCCTTCTCCACTTTTCAAAATTCACCGCCGCCATTTTGAAAATCATCGAGGAGAAGACGCTGGGGACGAGGTTGTCACCTGAGAAAGAAACAAGAACCAGGCGAGGTATCCCTTCGATCCGCCCAAAACCGTGTGAACCTCAATAGGGGAAACATGAAATTTCGTTTTTGTGGCGATTTGGATTGCCCAGATTGGGTACTTGCAGAAATAAGCACACTTTCAAAAATAACCTCTGTGAAGATGAGGCTTCTTTGCGGTCAGGTTATTAAAGATTTGCTTGGAGAAAGTATAGACTATTCAAAAGTGGAGAAGCTGACATCTGATGCAAAGTATGAATTAGCAGACGTGAAAGCTTCTGTCGCGGCACTATCGTTGATACTCTCTAGTGCTGCCAAGTACAGCGTGGATGGTGATGCATTATCTAACGAACTTCAGCAACTTGGCTTACCAAAAGAACATTCCGTTTCAGTGTGTAAAACGTATGCTGAGAATTTAATCAGGTTGCAAGATTCTTTCTCACAACAAAGTTTGAAGTTGAAACAGCTGGCCGGCCTAGAGTGGAGGGTGGACTTCGTTTTAGGATCCAGCGAGTTACGTGAAACAACGGAGCCAGAAGTTCTTCTAAGGTTCAATGAAGTAGATACCAGTTGCGGCACAAGTCTACCAGTATCATTTGTGATGACTTCAGAGAGATTGAGCGTGTTTCTTAGTGAACTGAAGCAAGTTCAGGGGGTAATGGCTGGATTAAGCTAAGCTTTTACAGCTGTTTTTAGTACACTAGTATAGCGTTAATTAAGGTTTTAGTTTGCAGGGCTTGCATTTTTTTTTTTGTGACAGGGGTCGGAGGCGAGAAACAAAGAATAGAAAATGGAATGCACTGCACACTCAAGGGTAAAAGTGCATTGTAGATTGCTAACGAGTTGTACTAGAGGCAATGATAGTAAAATAATTCAATTAATTCTCGCATTTTCATTTGTTCTCACCCATGATCTATTAGAGGTCAGATTAGCATGCAAGCAGGCTCACGTTGGAGCACAAGCATGAAATCAAGTGGTGAAGCCGCGAGATGAGAAAGTGAGCCTGCTCTGATCTCTGCAAATTTTTATTTCCACTCTGGAAACTGTAGAAAAGAAATAGAATGGCAAAGCTGCGAGACGAGAAAGTGAGCCTGCTCTCATCTCTGCAAATTTTTTATTTCCACTCTGGAAACCGCAGAAAAGAATAAGTCAATTACATTTTTACCAGAAGTATAAACTTTGGCAGCTCAGATTTCTCGGGGAAATTGCAAATCTTTTTCATAACAACATGTAGGCACGATATCCGTTGTTGATAAAGTTTTGCCAAAGAAAAACTGTCAAAGTTTATGTCTACTAAGGACACACACTTAATTCCAACTGACCTTGCTTTGGCAATCTGGTCTTTGACGATGCTGGTAAATGGGCAAACGCCTTCATGTTGTTTTGTTGCCCGCTTGCAATCACATATGTTTGTAATATTTAACTCTTCCCATATGCAGTCGGCAACACGACAAGTACGTCTTGACTTTCCACTGCTATTTCCTGCTCCCTCTTTAGTTGAAATTTAACCAGAAATAGACTAGAACTTTGCTGAAACATCAGTAATACGTGCACTCGACTCTTCCTCTGCCTCCAGATGTGGACGACTTGTTTTTTTATTGTGCGGTAAATTACTGCAATAAATTGAATTGCTTCTCATCAAACATAATAGATTGACAGTTTTCTCGCCTTTCCTGCTTTTCGACTGATGGTATTTCACTTCGCTCAGACAAAGCAGAAATGAAAAAATTATAGAGATCAGGGCAGGCTCACTTTCTTGGCACCTCTTCACCAGACTCCTTCCCGCTGGATTGCTTTGCTCTCTACCGCTCATACGTGTGACTCAAAGATGAGCCTGCTTCCAGGCTAAGGTCAGATGCACAGATGACATCAATTTAACAATTATTTTCTGTCTGTTTTTTAAAATGGGGCAAAGTTTTGAGAATTTGATAATATTTTATGAGACTGGGGGAAGGTTAGGTAAAAAAAGTCTTGTTGAGTTGAGGCTGTCAACAGGTATGAGAAGCAGGAAGAAGAAAGAAAAACAAGTTTCTTTTTTAGAAAATGATGTGGAATAAATACTCAAGCAGTCTCAATTGGCAGTACAGCGAGACTAAATCAAATGCAAAATTGGTCTTGAAATTATTTCAAGGTAAGAAACCATTGAACCAAGAATACTAAAATTGCAGCCAGGGACAGCTCAAGAACAAACCCTCTACGTTACAGTCAAGAGGTGTAGTTTTCAAAATCATTTGCCTTGACTGTGAGTTTGTCTTTTATGGACAAATAGAGCCTTAGCAACACGAATAAAAGAATGCAATGGGGTGGTTCGAGTTGGAGACAGTAACTACAAGGTTGCACTAGGTTGTCAGTTGGCCATGACATGGACCTTAGTCTTACCACTGTTGTGGACAAGGCTTGTGATTACCATAAGAGACTTTTTCCTGAGGCCTGTCATTCTCACAGACACCAAAATGCGGGCAATGAACATATTGACATTCCAGATATTTACGAGTCACTCGCGTGATTTGTTATGTTGCACAGTGTTCGCTTGTTGCATTTTGCTGGTGTAGCACGGGTTGAACTGTGAGCCGTTGGATAGCCAGTCATTTCCATTGGCTTTTTAAACCAACAAAGACATAAGTTGTTTGGTTGAGATGTCTGTGTAACTAGCTATAAACGTTTTTTAACACTTTGGTACAGTCAGTGTCAAACAAAACTTTGAATGTAAGAAACCATTGTTTTGCCTTGAATTTAACAAACCCAATATATAAAATGTTTGAGAGTAATTTTGAATTGTTTACTCAGATTGGTGTTGGGAAAAAAACACAACTGAACAGTACTTCTTAAAATAAACACATAACTTTGCTTTCCGACATAAATGTTCCAGTTTGTTTCAGGGCACAGTGCAGTGAGAAAAATATGGCTCACTACAGCTCACGGCTGTCTGTATCAAAGCTAGAAAGTGTCCTAGACACTATCTTGAATGCACTTGACAATCACCAACTACAGAGGACACAGATGTTCACTGTCATGCTCCTTTCATTCAAAGCTTGAATTGAATGGCCTATGACGTGTCGATGTTGATCCTAACTGCAAGCTTTCCAAGTGTCTCTTTCAACTCTTGCAATGTCTAGGTTTTTCATCTGATGACAAAAACTGACTGGCTATGGACTTTTCCAGTATTTTGTATTCCTAGATTTCACAGTTCAAGTCTACTTCTGCCGTAAGATTTTTATTCCACCACAAGGGATGCTCAATTCAAGTTTGACAGTGGCATGATTTCCCTCGACCAATCACAATTCTTTGCTACGCAAAGAAACCAACAAGTTTGCTTCGTTTTGTATAGACAGTAGATTAGGTCATATTGCTATTTTTGTGTTGTTGAAGTGGACAATTTCCCTTCTTTCAAGTTATGTTGAAAGATGTTTTTTGTTGTATAAAACAAATACCGGTAGATTCCATGTTGTAATGCGTCTGTTCAGTAATAGACCACAGATGTCAAAATGTGGTATGAACTTCAGTGACACACTTGGCTATTGCCTTGTGTGCAACTTTTTTCTGATGCCATCTGTGATCCATTGTAGAACAGACACACAGCAATGGAATCTATTAATTTTGTTACTTAGGCTATGCAAATGAGCAGCCAGTCAATAGCTCATTGGTCAACTTTTAGTGGGAGTTGTCAGTAATTGTATACCCATGTTTGCAGAAGGACCTGAATTGTCAGGGGGCAAACATTGCAAGTCGCTAGAAGGACATTTATAGCAAAAAAGTGACTTTGGAGAGAGAGCAACGCTCTTTCGCTGTCGTTTTATTGCAAATGGATTTGGGCAATGTTGATACATAAAAAATGTTAGTTTTTGTTTAAATAACCATGAAATAGGTGATAAAATCTACCAATAAACTCCCTTGTTTGTGCAAGGTTTATTGTGAAATTGACATCACATAATGGTCTGAAAATATTAGAAAATTAGATATAAATCGAGAGGAAATAACCCAGTTAAGCCTTTAAGTAGTGTACAGGTTATGCAAATAAGATTGGAAATAAGCCTGGTGGCGATCATTGTGCTGGTGGGGTTGATTAAAATGAGTTGACAGATCATTGGTGTGACTCATGCTGTGTGGCCATTGTGAGCCTTCAAAGTTTTGCCTTTACAAGCACATCTTCAAGCAACTTTCCTTTTCTATAACGGATCAAGGGTGGCTCCTTGAATATCTCTCTAAGTAATGGCTGGTTTTGTATTCAATTTGTTCATGATTATGCTTTTCAAATTTTGGTAATGACGGTTGAAAATACATGACAAAGGGTTGAAGTTTCTTGTGCATTCTGGTTTTTAACTTGGAAAATCCAAGTTGTAGGTATGGATGCGAGCTTCACTCCATCCTTCCTTCCTTCCATCCATCGATTCCTGTAAACTTTTTTTGTGATCAAATCCGCTGGTCAATGTATAAAGCTTTTGCAGTCGTGGCAAACTTTGAGTCACATCTGATCTGAAGATGAAACAATTTCGTTAAGGAATGATTAATTTTAACTTTTATTAGCTATATTTCTCATTTTTCTTTACATTTCTGAAAAAAGTACTCAATATCTTACCGAAGAAACGATCTACATTAAATAGATTTTTGCACGAACATTTTTATGTGAAGCTAATTATATGAACAGCTCATTTCCCAAAGGTGTCTGCTTAATGCGGGTTCAACCGTGTTCGATTGCTGAAAAAGATATTGAAAATCACAAAATTGATGAGCTGTATGAATTTTTGAATGATTCAGGCCGTGATTAAAATTATTAGATGATCAACAGACGAGAATTGAGGAGAATTTGAATAATGCATTTTGCTAATATTTATATGGTATTCCCGACATATCTAATCAATTGCTCGGTAATCAAACACCAATTGTTTGATTGGGTTTGGTAGTTGAACATAATCAAAATTCGCACCAAAATTTGGTCAATCAAACAAAATTGAATGTTTGATTACCAAACATTTGACAATCGAACAAAATCGAACGTTTGATTACCGAATAGTCAACAGTTATACTCAATCAAATGTGTGATTACCAAACTCCAGTTTGTTTGATTTTTATGCTTAAATATTAACACTGATAAAAAACAAAGTATTGAAAGAGAAAATGCCAAAATATTACCCTATTATCAAAGAAGTGTATATTTGGCGGAAGTTTTGTATGGTGAACGGTCCCCTTAAACCCCTCAATTTGATAGGGCGATTGTCACATCTGCATAACACCCCATTAGGGACTTTCATACCGGGAAGCCTGGGTACTAGTTTCGTGGCTTGTAGGGACAATTTTCGCGGGAAAAATTGTAAATATGGCGGTCCTTCATGAATTGTCATAGTTTTAAAAACTTTTCATCAGAAATTCGTCTTTGGAGGTAGAAAACCCTATCTAAAAGTTAAGAAAATACACATACCCGCTTTCAAGTTGTTGGCCATGCAGAAAGAAATTCAAGAAATATGGAGAAAAGTACAGAGTTTGACAAGGAAAATTGCGTGAAGTGGTTGGCAGATATTGGAGCCTCTACATCTGGTTCAAAACAAGAACTAACAATGAAGATAAATCGATTATCAAGATATCCAGGACTAATCCAGAAACTTGAGGCAAAGTCAGAAAAAGCTTATGTATTTCCCTGTAGTCTTGATTCCGCGGATATTCCACCTGCCACAGCCAAGTGGAGGGCAGCCAACGACGATTTGCCCAAAATCAACAATAAAATGTTTACTCAGTATGTTTCCATGAAACGGGAAGGTAGTGCTGGTCAGCAGAAGAAAGCGTTACAAATGTTTACAAGTAGAAAAATTGTCAATGTCAAAACTCTTGTCAAC
>Ga0126338_10002202_pt1 | contig 13274 bp, 6 predicted proteins | sample OrbCmetagenome_2_FD_92529 | JGI IMG/M metagenome (GOLD analysis project Ga0126338, IMG submission 92529) | Coral microbial communities from Petempiche,Puerto Morelos, Mexico - Orbicella C C metagenome | ecosystem: Host-associated > Invertebrates > Cnidaria > Coral | place: Petempiche,Puerto... | reverse complement strand
TATTTAGATTTTGGCATGGTTATATGATAATGACCATACAGAATATAAAGTATGTCACGCTAAGTAGGAGTTAAGCATGTTTAAGAAATGTTCGTAATATTGTCCAGTACGGCGCCCCATAGGAATCGATTATCAGAGATCACTTCATCTGTCCAGGTACTAACCAGTTCAAAGCAAAATCTGTTGGGATGCTGAACTGGCTATGCCGCCCACGGAATCGAAATCTATCAAATGTATGATTTCTAAACTCTTGATTTTTGTCAAACTTGTTTAAAAACAATAACATAATCTAATGGATTTACTTCAATTTTTTCGATTGGTTCGGAAATGAAATTCACATATGAATCAAACTCAATTCACGGATTGAGTTTGAGTTTGATTTCTGAATGTTTGATAGACTATATATGCCAGGACTATTGGCCTGGTGTTTTTTGGAGGTCTTGCTGTCCTTTCAAATGATGTAATTGTATATACTTTCTTTTTTTCATTGTGGCAAATAATGTGATGATAATGATGATGATGATGATGATGATGATGATGATTTCCCCTGGAAAGGATAAGCTACTTGAGGCGCTTAAAATGAAGAAATTCTTGTCTCTGAAATAGTAAATCACCATGAAGTGAATGAATCATTGATCTTATCAATGCAATTTTTCCCAGGTAATTTATGGAGACTTGCATGCAGTGACGAACAGGATCCTTTGCAGAAATTATATGGTCTGAAAAAGTAATCAACATGCAACAGCCAAATCGTTCTACCTCAACAGTGACTGGTGTTCCCAGTGTTGCAAGCGAAGTAAGTAACTCATCTTCTGACACAGAATCTGGTCAGAGGTTTGAAGACAATCTTGCTACTTTGTCTGAAATGTTTCCAGCGTATGACGTTGCTACCTTAAGGAATTACCTGGAGAGTTTCCATGACAACCCCAACTGTATGCCAATAATTGTTAGCATGCTTCTGGAAGGGGACTGTACACCAGGTGTGAATTTCGGGCAAAATTCAACACAACAACAGTGTGGATTGAAACACAAGGCAGATGCTTCTACTGTTGAAGATAGCTTGCACAATGAGGATCAAGTTGCAACACCCTCTCCAAGCAAAGTGAAAAGAGGTGGCATCTGCAGAAATGGAGCTAAGTGTTCAAGCTCAGCTGATGTTTTGAGAGAAGCAGAGGAACTCAAAAGTAAAGCTAACATATTAAGCAGTACCACAAGGGAAAAATCAAGTCCTTTGAGATCACATTCCATTAAGAAAGAAAAGCCACGGTCAAGTAACCTTAACAGAAGCAAAACTGGCTCTTTGAGATCACCTGAGCATTTTGCGAGTGAAACAACATCCAATGTTGACAAAGAAGATGACTTAGTCTTTGTCAAAAGTGTAGCAAACAGTCCAAAACAGTCATTTTATCGCACTAAACAGTCTAACCCAGGAACCACTTCACCCAAGCAACATCATGGGATTTGTATTCGCTATAAGGGAGGAAATCTCCATCCTTCTATGAATAAACCTAAAAAGTTACAAATAGTAAAAATTAATGCTGATGGAGAAAATACCCCTCATTGTGACCAGTCAGCATTGAAAAGACCACTTCAGCTTTCAACAGATATTCACTGCAGAAGTTCAGATACGTGCTCTGGGACAGTTGCCATGGCAGCCAATGGCAAGGGTAACAATCACAGCCCACTCAAACCTTATACAAGTACAGGGTGTTCTGCATCCAAGGAGAAAGCAACAGAAAATCCTTCAGCAGAAAATGCACAGGAATGCCCAGTATCTACAGAATGCAAGCAGATGGAAGAGGTAACTCAATCTAGCAATACAAGTAGCGAGGGTGCTTTACCTGTAGCAGCAGCTCTAAGTGATCTTGAGATTTTAAAGAAGGTATTCCCAGATGCCGACCCCACCTACATCAGTTCACTTTTGGACAAGTATGCAGGTGAACCTAACCGGGTAGCCCTGGTGGGGAAAGAGCTAGGAAGTAACCCTATCCCTCTGCATGGGAAAAACACAAAAAAGAAGGCTATTCCACCAGTGACTTGGTTCTGGGAATCAGAAAGCGACAAGCTGGTTCCATTTACAGATTCTGAATGTACTGCTCTGGAGAAAGAATTCAATTCCTGTGACACACAGGGTCAATCTAGCCATGCAGGTGTCAAGGCTATAAGGTTGTCTGGATCGACCAAACATTTCAAGGTAAATTTTGGCCAGATGATAATGGTTTGTGAAAGTGGTCAGAAAACTCCAATCATTAGAGTTCCTGGTGGCAGCGACGAAAGGAAAGAAATAGGGTAAGTCTGCTTTTGACTTCTTGGTGGCTGATTTTGTACTTACTGAGTCTAATTATATTGGCTAGGGGTGTTTCGTTGAAGGAAAATAAATATATTTTGGGGTAGCAAGAAACTTTCCAATATATCTATGTTATGAATCACATTTAAATTTCACTCTAATATGACTTTACACAGTTACAGGCTAGCAAGCCTGTATCTTTTGATCATTAAAAGACCTGAAGACTTGAAATTGAAGAATGATCATCGCAGTAAATTTTCCAATTTAAGCAATAATTGGAAAGAAGAAGCCTGAAAAAAATCAGGGCTTCAATGGGATTCGAACCCATGACCTCCACAGCAATACCGGTGCAATGCTCTACCAACTGAGCTATGAAGCCACACATTGGGAGCGAGGTCAATTAATTGAGTTCATATCTTCCCATGAGTAGTGAAATGATGTGAAGTATATATGAAATAATTCATATTTGAACTGCAGTTATAGATGAAAGTGAAGAATGATCATCGCAGTAAATTTTCCAATTTAAGCAATTGGAAAGAAGCCTGAAAAAAATCAGGGCTTCAACAGGATTCGAACCTGTGACCTCCACGATACCGGTGCAATGCTCTACCAACTGAGGTATGAAGAAAAAAATCTACTGGTCTGCAGATTTGCAGACCAGCAGACTTGCCATTGTGTACCCAAGATGAGAATAGAAATTGTTGACAAGAAACAGCAGATTCTTGAAACTAATGAAAAATATTTAATAATGATACACTAAATCTTTAGAGAGGAAACCAACATGAAGTGGTTTACAGAAGAAAAATATGAAAATAATAAAGAAAAATCACTATGAACTCACAGGAACTGAATTTAAAAAAAAAAAGTTAAATTAATTACATACTAAATTCATGGTAAGATTAGAACAAGGATTTAACTAAAATTTCACTTTGGACAAGCCACTTAAATTCAACTATGGCAGGTGTTTCTCTGATGCAAATGAAAAATGCATCCAAGTTAGTAACAATTTTTTTTCTCCATTTTGGTCAAACCTCACCTGCAGTTTCTTTTGTACTGTATGTTCCTTTTATGCTACAGTAAAACCCCACTCTACGGACACCCGCTCATAACAGACAGTTTTCTTTGTCTCGACATCTAAAAAGCTCATATATTTTCTCTTAAATTAGCCCACTTAATACGGACACACGGATAATGCAGACACTTCATCATGTCCCTTTGGTGTCCATATTAACGGGATTCCACTGTGTGTCCTAATCTTTCCCTTTCAGTGGAAAAAGCTTAATTCCACAAGAGGCCCTTAGTGTACCAAGTGACTGGCAGCAACAGACTGGTAGTGCAGAGCTGATAAGTGTGCGTCCAGGCTCGGCTGAGTGGGATCATGTTCAGCGAAGCTTGAAAAGGAGTTTGAAGGCAGCCCAGGTTGTTGACATACAACAGGTGCAGAACAAGTGGCTTTACAGGAAATATGCAATACAGCGCCATTTACTGAAAGACAAAAATGGTCAGTCTGAGTTCTCATTGAGTTGTGTAAAAGGGTTCTGTAGGGACCTGACAATATGAGGAAGACAATGCACGGTGAAGTTTGCTGTAATTGTTGGAAAAAGTGGAGAAATAATTTCTTTTAAGGTCAGAAAATTCCTGGTCATGTACAAAATTATTAATGTCTTGTTTAATTCAGTAAATTGTATTTTTAGCTGGCTACAGGTTTGTATAGTGATTGAAAAGATTATTCCTGAAGTTACGTGTATTTTGATACAGCAAGTTTATAAACTTCCTTAAAAGACCACCATAGTAAGCAGTAAGACCAGGTTTTTGTGGATCGATAATTTTCAGACCAAAGAGGTCCCACCACATTTATCTCATTTAATATATTGTTCACATACTTTAATTGTACTTATTTTCCCCTTCACAGGACCTACATGCATCAATGAAAAGGAGTTGTTTCATGGTACCAGGCTAACAAATCCTGATTCCATCTGGATGGGTGAAGATGGTTTTGACATGCGGTACTCTGAAAATGGCATGTGGGGACGTGGCACTTATTTTGCTTCAGAGGCCGCATATTGCCACAAAGGATTTGTGTTTTGTGTTGCGCAAACGCAACACTTCCAACTTTTTCTCGCTCATGTCCTTACAGGAGACAGTGTTTTTCTACGCCCTGACGCAAGCATAAAAATGCCTCCTCTGAAAGGAGCATCTAACATTCGCTATGACAGCATTAATGGAGTCACAAATGGTTGTACAGTTTACATTCTCTATAAACTTGACATGGCATATCCAGCATACCTTATTACTTACACTCTGAGCCATTAATCTTAGACCACACGGTAGTTTGAGTAAAATGCAGTACGCAGGACTCTGAAAAAGGTGCTGACCAGTTGTCTGGGACAAGTAGATTTTCCTGCTAGGCAAGAAACTTTTCATTGTCACTTGCCGAATGGGCAAGGGCCTATGCAAGTCATCTCCCAACTAAAATTATAAAAAAAAGAAAAGAAAACAGTAAACTAAGACTTGCCTAGGGCAAGCAAAATTTGAAAGCTTCTTGTGCGAAGGGCAATCTGGCATTCAAGTTTTTTTGGAGCCCTGAGTAAGGTTAAAAATTTTAGTAATTTTAGGAGACCCTGTTGGGATAGAAGTCTGACAAGTTACAGGACTCCTAGGTTGGTAAATTGACCATGAACATGAAGACTTGAGCTCTAATTTTGGCAATGAGGTGAGTGTCCAAAATCGGACGGGGGAGATGCATACCCTAACCCCTCCCCCTAACAGGGCCTCATTTAGGTAGACCTCTTGCTACTGTTACAAAATGACACTCTAGTGTAGAAAAGTTAGTTTAAAAAGTATCACAAAAATACGTTCAGTTAGTACCAGGACTTTTGTTGATGTTTTCAGCAGGAGGGTAACTGTTTTTCACAGGCGAGCAAAACTATTTGAAACACTTTACCAGATGTTCAAACCAGGCAGGCCCTTAATGAAACTCCTGTAGTACTTGCAGGACATTGTTCTTGAGTTGCTAAAAGTAAGATGGGGTACCTCTATTTCACGAGGGCAAGGTTTTATGACCAGATTCATCACAAACTGTAGTGGAGTTGCTTTCAATTGTTTAAAGAAAGTACATGATAATTTTTTCGAACATGACTCAAGAACTAAATTTTGCAAGGATTACTCTCTCTTGTTAGCCTAACTTAGGGTATTTCTGAGCATGTGTTGTTTTTATTGGGTGAGCTGTAGACCAGTTAAGTAATCAAGATCCCCTTTGAAGATTAGGAGCTTGAGAATCCAATTTACTGAATATGATGCAAAAATCTGGATATTATTTTAAGCTGTAAGTATTTATTTTTTGGTAGGCTTATTTTTTCAAGTTGAGTTTGCTTACACCATGAGTTAGTTAGAGTCAAAACTAGAGTTAGATACCTGCACTTCTCAACTCTCCAAACATAAAATTAATGTCTAAGTTGTGAGATCATCAGATGTTTGCATCAGAAGATTGAAATATACTGATAATATGTAATAGTAATTTGACCGAGTGGAGTACAATTCAGGGAGAAATCGTGTGAGTAATTCAAAAATCAGACAAGTGCAAAGCGTGAGGGCAATTTGAAATTACGAGCACAATTTTTCCCTGAATTGTACGACACAAGGTCCAATTACTAATTAATTGTATCTATAACAAATTTCGGAATTAGAAATGTCTTTTAAAAACTTCTTTTGAGCGAACACGTCTGTAGCACTTTTCATAAGTTTTGAAAACTGTAGGAAACATTGCAAAGGAAGCCATTAAAGCACATGTAATTGATGAGCGAATCACGAGGGTATCTGATTACAGGTATCCAATTACAAAAAGTTCAGATTGGATACCTGTAATTGGACACCCACATGATCGCGCACCGATTACGTGTCAAATATGCGTGCAGAGAACAAATCCCGATCGAGAATTTTGTTACAGATACAATTAAAACTAAAAATCAACCCCAACAGTAGTGGAGCTTTGTAACAGGAAGAAATTTCATTGCACCCAATCATGGGATTACTCACCAGTCAGCAGGCTCTCTTACTCCTCATGGGTGGGCCTGTGTTAGTTGCTGGCTTGTAAACCCAGGGGACTACTCTAGAAAGTTTTATACGGGGAGGCTCTGCCCCAAGGTTCAACCCCTTATCCTTTTGTATACCATTTTCACAGAAAAGCTACCCTACCCCATATACCTTTTATTGGAAAAGGTGCCTCTTTCACATACCTGCTTTAGAACTGCAACCCTTTTCCAAACCCTGGGAACAAAATTACGAACAATATTATGGGAGAACAGCAAGCACTGCCAGAGGAGATGTTAACCAAAAAACAAGTAGTATTTGGTCAGTTCATGTTGCGGCACCAGTCAAGATACTCTGATTACCGCACCCTTTCAGATGGCTCAACTTGTGAAATCCCTACCCTTCGCCCTTTTATATACCTGAAGCCTGAGAAAGGTACCCCTCCTGGACAGAGCCTCCCCATGTAGACATAGGGAGTGCCCCCAGGCATGTAAATTGCAGCCACTTGGAGATACTCAAACAAGAGGGCCTGCTCGAGGCTGTAAGAGATCACGTTCAGGAGGGCTTATATGTAGAAATGATTTTTACAAATTATAAAGATTATGGGGGCTTAACCCTTTGAATACCAACTACGCATATATGTGTAATTAATGGTCGTGCTCTTTGTACCACTTGTGACGTCATCTATTTAAATGTCATCAGATATTCTTGATAAGCAGATAGTAGTGCTAGGCTAGCCCTTTCCGCAGAATGGTCAGGTTTAGATATCGATGACATTCCGACGTCGCAAATCGAAAAACAAGGTTATTGGTTTTGGTCCAAAACGGTGGTAAAATGGTCCACAACACCTATGATTGATCAAGGTCCATTTCTAGGCTTTGCCTATAATTAACATCCAACTTTTCACTGCAGCCAGAAAGGACATACAATGCAAAAGGTAGCCATGAGTGTAAAAGGGCAGAAAAAAACAGAAAGGAAAGGGCCCACAAACAAAATTGAGAAAGGTTAATGGCAAAAAAAAAAAATGAAGTCCAAATTTTGGCTTATGTGCATGCCCGTAATTGAAGTTTTGCTCAATTTTGTACCTAATCCTCGAAAAATCTCTCCTTTTAGTTAAAAAAAAACTTTTTTAGCTAAACTTAGGCTTAGTTAGCGTCATGACAGCTAAAAAACCTGACTAAACGGTTAAAAACAGTATTTTTTGGCGAAAGTTCGGTATTCAAAGGGTTAATAATAGTGTTTCTAAATTTATTCATAAGATTTCTGGGATTATTTTATCTCAGTTTTATTAATGTAGTAATAAAAGGTTATTTTTTTTTCAAAATTTTATCTTTTATGCTATAAAACTATTTTTAAACCATAAATTTGGTAATAAATTATCAATCAACCTGTATCAGTGATTGTTCCTTGATGTTTCTTTCGTGAGAAATCTCTCTTTGCACACTCCAGTTTTGACCCACTACAGAGACATGGAAATCAGTCTGAAAAATTCCATAAGCTCACTGATTTTATTTATTTATTTACTTATTTTATTTATTTATTTATTTATTTATTTATTTAGTTGTTTATTATTTTTTTAATCTGTTTATTACAATTATTTTAATGACGTTCATCAACACACCCATACATATGGAGACAACCAGACACATGTACATCTAACGTCCCGGATGACCCTCTGCTCATGCGTGCGAGTATTGCGCCTGTCAATTCGTTCCCAGAGCCCAGCCCATCTGTATCTAAAAACGGAGAAGTGTATACGCTTGAAACTTCTTGTTTGAAGGAAACCCCTGCTTATATCAAGAATACGTGAATAAAACAACTCTGTAATCATAAGGTTCGCGATTTTGCTATGGCTTTCAGGGTGCGAAACCTTTTCGGGACCTTCGAGAAACGGGCCCCAGGTTACCCTTGTCCAGAAGAGGTAACTTAGGCTCTGGGAACGAGAGTGCGCCTCTCGGTAACGGGAGCCTGGGGACTAAAGAAAGAAAAATGGCGGCCCTGAAAGTCGTGCGTAGCAGGTAGCAGGAGGTTTCGCTTGACAGATTGCGTTTTGGAGCAATCGCACATCGTGATTGTCACAGGACAATTTGTTGAGCTATAATTTCAAACCGTCTATTGGTAAGTACAAGCCTGCGAGATAGAAGGCTCCTGGCGGAGAAAGAATCTTCCACTTGCCAAACAACAGTCGTTGTTAAGTGATGAGCTCCTGACGTTGTACAAAGGGTCATAAAGGATAGAAATGGCTGTAACAGCTTTGAGCTTTGCCACTGTGACGTTAGCTTCCCTTGTCACTTTTGGATTCGTTTCGTTTAGCCTGTACGTCCTCTACCAACACTGGCGTTACCGGCACATTCCCGGGCCAGCTAGGGATGGCTTTTTCACCGGAAATCTTGTTTTTATTCGAAAGGAAAAGAAAAGAGTTCCAGGCAGAGGAATGACTGTTATTTGGTACAACTGGTATCACGAATATGGCTCGGTTTACGTTATGTGGATCTACCATGTCCCAGTTGCGATATTGTCGGATCCAGATTCGGCAAAGAAAGCGCTTGTCACGTTGAATTTGCCAAAAGCCCATCGCGTGTATTCCCTTCTAAGTTACGTGTTTGGCCAACGAGCAGTCGGTCGCAGCATTTTAACGGAGCTCGATCATGAAGTTTGGAGTCGGAAGCGAAACATGCTGAACCCAGCGTTCCACAGGAAGTACCTCATGAACTTAATGGATGCTTTTAATTCAGTTGGTGATGGGTTTCTGGAGAAACTGAGTCAGCTGGCTGATGGAAGCACTCCAGTGAAGATGGTTGATGAATTTGCAAGAGTTACCCTTGATATAATTGGCAAGGTAGGTAAAGTCTTCATGCAAGCTAAGTGACCCATCAGGCCAGAGCTTATCCTGGTTTCTGTAGTATGAAGTGACTAGGAGTATTTCTACTTCTGCCTGAATGAGATGCTAGTCCATCACAGGGTTACCCCCAGCGTTTAAGTCACCGGTACCCATTTATTTACTTGGGTGGAAAGAGGCACTGTGAGAGTAAACTACAGTCAACTCTCTCGTAAGTGGAGACCCTCAAGAACTGGAAAAAAGTGTCCACAAGTAGAGCTCTCCACTTATGAGAGTTATTTCCATAAGTGGACACCTATGAAATATAGTGTGGATGTCCACTTACGGGAGAGTTAATCAGTGGTTGTTAAATATTACATGTTTTATTGCGTAGCCAAAGATAGCTACTGAAACTCTATATTGATGCCAAATGTTAAAACTCCAAAAAATATATATACAGTATAACTCCTCTACATTATTTCAACAAAAAGTTAAACGGGACTACTTATTGCTACCGTCCATACTTCTATCAAGGTTGTAAGGTTGTCGTATGGTGTAAGAGCCTGGCCCTATACCCAGTTAGGTTATGGTCAAAATCAATCAAAAAAATCAGGGTGTAAGAGCATACTTGGCAATAGCAAAGGTGTTATGGGTAGTTGTTGTTTTCTGTTGGTTATCAAAGCTCACCGTATTTCGTTAATAAATTCATGGCATTTCCTTCTGAGACTACTATAGATTAGCCACCTATGCAGACGCTCTTAGGACTTGTCACGTAATCTTCCAATCTTTGTGACAAGCTCTAAGAACACCTGCATTAGGAGGTTACCTACATGTATAGTATAGATAACACCTTTTGGTATTGTTGCATACACTTTTTACATGTTTTACAGGACAACCTTTCTTGAAACAGCTATATATAGAAAGGTCTTTCTATGCTCCAACCATTTTCAGCAAATACATAAACATGGACCAGTGACTACTCCCTCAATTCTCCGATCTTCAAGAGAAAAGTCTGATGACCACTTTATGTTTGACAAAGTACATCCTGGGATTGGGAACAGAAAATGTTCAAAATGCATAAATTAGAAATCTTCAGAAGAAAATCCCATGCCTGTGATTCAGAAAAAGCCTGGCAGGTATCCACACAGATGTTTGGTTTTCTTAGCTATCAAATAGCAGACATATAAATTTGCTAGTGTTTTATCATGGACGCCATTGACTGATTGGCTACGCTACTCGCTATCTAATCTGTTGTAGATGGTGAGTAGCCTACAACCGTGGACAAAAGTCTTGGGACAAATTTGCGCTCTTGGTGCTCTTGCGCACACGCCAGACGTGAATACTACTTCACCTGCCTAACCTCGCCCCCCACCCCCCATACAATGTTGAAAACTACTAGCTGCAATTTCTTCTGATTTTCAACATTGTATTGGGTGGGGAGGGACAACAGTAACGTGTCTTTCAAAGGAAAGGAGCATTTTTTTCAAACTTCAGTGGTAAAACACAGATAATTCGTTAAATTCCATAGGTGTCCCAAGGACTTTTGTCCATGATTGTAGCAGTATGCAATTGTTATCAAAATTAAAGCCCATTCTTTGCATTTTTGAAGTGCCTGTGAAGAAGGTTTAGCTAGAGTTTTGAACGATTGGTCTGGTAGATTTATACTGATTAAAAACAATTAGATTATTCGCTCTCGACTTCTATTCCTGATAGTTGACTTGGGCTGCACCCTCGTCAACTATCACATGATAGAAATCTTGAGCTAATAACCTAACTGTTTAATAGAAACCTGAATTTAAATTGTAATGGCGTATGATTGTTGTAACTACTGGGTATATCTGATAGGTAATATTTCCTTATTTCAGGTTGGATTCAACATCGATCTTGACACAATACGTAATCCAGCCTCCGAGTTTCCTACCGCAGTGTCAAAAGTACTTGAAGGAATCGAGGCAAGTTTTCAAAATCCATTCTGGATGTTCAACGTTTCCATGTTTCCATATCAAAATTCAGTCATCAAGGCAATAAAATTTCTACGAAACTTTGCCACAGAAGTCATCAAAGAACGATGCTTGGCTTTGAAGAATGGAGCAGAAACTCCCAAGGATGTTTTGGAACACATTCTTAAAGAAGCAACTACAAATCCTGACCTTGATATAGAGGACCTGGTGGATAACTTTTTGACCGTTTTCATTGCAGGTTATATTTAGAGAATCTGTTTTTGATGCCAGTGCTTACATGTACATTAATAAATATTTTTCCTTCTTTTAAGCATGTGATTTCACAGGCGTCCCAAACTCATGATTTGAGGAATGGATCAAATATTAAAGGTTTATGTACCTGTATCAAGTGAGACGTGACCACCTAAAGTGCACGGTGTTGTGTTAGGCTTTGGGCCGTTGAGAATTTTAGCGTTCTAAATGGTGTTTGTATGAAGTTTAAAGTAACGAAGGATAAAATCATGCAATAAAATCAAATGTTACTTTTTTAATCAAATAAAGAAAACTAATATACTCACCTTGCATGGTTGTTGTTGTCCGTTTGGTCTATTTCATCGTTTTTAGGGGGTTTGATATGTTTGTCGCAGCTTTCCATAGACAAAGTCAAGGCTGGACAGAGCTGTTTCGAAAGCCCTGTACTGCAAGGCCGTTTTTTCGCTGTAATTTGAATCCACTGCTCAATTTTCCTCTATAACGCAAAGAAGGATAGTCCATTTGTCCCCTCTTCTGGTCAGCTTAGAAAAATCTTCCTCCTTTCTGCTGCAATTTGAACGATTTTTGCTTTACTTCTAGAGCTTTCAACTGTCTGAAGTACTTTGTGACCGTCCTTTTGACTACTGCACAGTTTGAAATCAACATTAGTGGTCTTACATTACAATGAGGTGTCAAAATGCTCCTGCAGGGTTGTCGGGAGAGGGTGGTATATTTTAATGGAAATTTTTGACTGTGCACCTGTCTGGTAAGTTGCAGTTGTCATACTAGAGCAGTGGCTAATGTTGATTTCCAGACTTAACAGACAGGTGTACAGTCAAAAATTTCAGTTAAAATATACCCTTCTCTCCCAACAACCCTGCAGGAGCATTCTGACATCTCATTGTAATGTAAGACCACTAATGTTGATTTCAAACTGTGCAGTATTCGAAAGGACGGTCACAAGGTACGGCAGACAGTTGAAAGCTCTAGTAGTGAAGCAAACATTGTCCAAATTGGGGCAGAAAGGAGACAGATTTTTCCGACCAGAAAAGGAGACAAATGGACTATCCTTCTTTGCGTTATAGGGGAAAATTGAGCAGCGGATTCAAATTACAGCGAGAAAACGGCCTCGCAGTACAGGGTTTTCGAAACAGCTCTGTCCAGCCTTGACTTCGTCTGTAGAAAGCTGCGACAAACACCTCAAAAGCCCCCAAAAACGATGAAAAACAGAAACCAGGCAAGGTGAGTACATTATTTTTCTTTATTTTATTCAAAAAAAGTAACATTTTATTTCATTGCGCCATTTAATCCTTCATTATTTTAAACTCCACACAAATGCCTTTTAAAGTACTCAAATTCTCAACGGCCCAAAGCGCAACACAATACCACGCACTTTAGGGGGTCACATCCCACTCGATACGCGTACATAAATCATTAATAAATGTTTGATTGATTCCTCGAATCATGAGTTCGGGATGCCTGTGGTGATTGTGCATGGAGAAGGCAATCCAATATCAATAATTCCTGTGCCATTTCTGTCTGAAATTATTATGAATTGTAAATCTAAAATATATCAAAAACTGGTCCAAAAAAACCCTGGCAAAGATATATATTCTGATGTAAAACTCATGAATTAGGAATAAGTTTAATGTATATACTAGTTTTAGTCATCTTGTATTTCTTGGGAGGGAACCTAACTTTACAAGCCCCATGTTTTTTATGAGGTCCTCTTGCCATTTTTTTTCTGTTTTTTTTTTGTTTTTTTTTTTTTATTTCTTAAACCCTCTTTTGTTTTTTTTTATAGGTTATGAACCCATTTGTGTTATGCCCAGGGCGGGGGGGGGGGGGGTGAACTCCTAACCACCAAAACTACCGCTCTTCGCTTTGTCCCCCCGTCAGCGGCATTAATTAAAATTATTACCACTCCCCCGGTAAAACCTCTCACTCC